>Ga0114919_10001573_pt1 | contig 18273 bp, 14 predicted proteins | sample BlataG_FD_88682 | JGI IMG/M metagenome (GOLD analysis project Ga0114919, IMG submission 88682) | Deep subsurface microbial communities from Black Sea to uncover new lineages of life (NeLLi) - Black_00105 metaG | ecosystem: Environmental > Aquatic > Marine > Oceanic > Sediment | place: Atlantic... | reverse complement strand
GCGCTGGGGGCTTTCGAAGGGGTCGGGCAACGGTACCGGGGGGCGTTGAGAGTTAGCCCTTGAGCAGGGCCTGCATGGCGGTAATCGCAACGTCCAGGGCTTCGGGAAGCTTGTCGACCAGCTTGCCGCCGGCTTGGGCAAGGTCTGGACGGCCGCCCCCCCGGCCGCCGACAACGGCGGCTGGCTCCTTGATCCAGTTGCCGGCGGAGATGCCACGGGCCTCGAGTTCGCGGCTGATGCCGGCTACGAGTGTCACCTTGTCGCCTTCGGCGGCTCCGAACAGGATAGCGATGGGGCTGGCCTTCTGCCGCAGCTGATCGATGCACTGCCGCATGGCTGCGGCATCGCTGTTCGTGGCGTCGGCAACCACAATCCGAACGCCGTCCTGCTTGGTGGCCTGCTCCAGCAGGCTTTCGGCCGAAAGGCCGGCGGCTGACCCGGCCCGTCGCTTTTTCAGCTCTTTTAGTTCCTTCGTCAGAGCAGCTAGCCGCGTCGGGAGATCGGTCACGGGCACCTTCAACGTGGCTGCCGCAGTGGTCAGGGTCGCTTCTGCCTCACGAAACCGCTCCATTGCCCGGCGGCCGGTCACGGCCACCACCCGGCGGGTGCCAGCCGAGACGCTCTCTTCGGCGACGATCTTGACCGGGCCGATTTCACCAGTGTTGGTCACATGGGTGCCACCGCAAAGCTCCCGACTGAGCCCCTCCATCGTCACCATGCGGACAACATCGGGGTATTTCTCGCCGAACAGCATCATGGCACCGGCATGCCGCGCCTCGGCCAGTGGCATCAGCGCCGCTGCCACCGGCGCCGCTGCCAGGGTGCTGTCGTTGACCATCGCTTCGATCTGTGCGAGGGTTTCCTCGCCGACGGCGCTGGTGTGGCTGAAATCAAACCGCAGGTGGTCAGCATCGACCTTCGAACCCTGCTGGACAGCGTGCGGCCCCAGATAGTGCTGCAGGGCGGCATGCACCAGGTGGGTTGCCGAGTGGGCTCGGCGAATCGCAGCCCGGCGCTGGCTGTCAACCGCTGTGCGGACGGTCTGGCCCAGCTCAAGCGACCCCTCTCGCAGATGGCCGATGTGGAGCACGAAGCCCCCTTCTCGCTGAGTGTCGAGCACCTCGAAGCGGCCAGCAGGGCCCTCCAGCCAGCCGGTGTCGCCGACCTGGCCGCCGGACTCTCCATAGAAGCTGGTTTTGTCGAGCACGATCGTCACCAGCCGATGAGGTTCGCTGCGGATGTCGGCCGCTGGCGGGCCAAGTTCCTGCAACGATTCACACAGCCGATCCTGGGCGATGATGCCGACAATTTTGCCCTCGGTTTCAAGCGCCTCGTAACCGACGAACTCCGACCCGTGCATGGCCTTCTTGAGCGCATCGAGCGGTCCTGAGGTGAAGACTTCAACCCGCGAGCCGGCCCCCGATCGCTGGCCGTGAGCCTCCATCGCTTCGCGGAATCCGTTCCAGTCAAATGCGCAGTTCCGCTCGGCGGCCAGGGTCTCAAGCAGTTCCGGTGGAAAGCCATAGGTCGTGTAGAGTTCGCAGGCATCCTCCCCGCCAACCAGACCACCACCGGCAGACTCAATCGAATCGAACAGCTTTTCGATCCGGGACAGGCCGCCGTCAATCGTCGCCAGGAAAGACTCCTCTTCCCGCTTGATCACTCCGCTGACCCGCTCAACGGTATCAGCCAGTTCGGGATAGCCGCGGGTCATCTGGGCCGCTACCGCCGCCGGCAGGTGGTGCAGGAATGGCTCCCGCATGCCCATTTGCCAGCCGTCGAGCACGGCCCGCCGAAGCAGTCGCTTGACGACGTACTTCTCTTCGTTGTTCCCTGGCAGCACATTCTCGTGAATGGCAAAGCTGCAGGCCCGGACATGGTCGGCGATGCGGCGAATTCTACGGCCGTCATCATCATCTGGCAGATACCGCCGTTGGCATGTTTCGGCCACGGCCTCGACCAGCGGCAGCAGGATGTCGATATGAAAGTTGCTGTCGACCCCCTGCAGCATGGCGGCAGTACGTTCGAGGCCCATGCCGGTGTCGATGTTCCGGCTGGGCAGAGGCTTGAGATTGTCGGGCGGGTCGCCAACGCGGTTGAACTGCGTGAAGACGAGGTTCCAGATCTCGACATCGCTGCCATCGGGCATCCGGTAGAAGATTTCGCTACAGGGTCCGCAGACCCCGTCCGGCCCCTGCGAGGGTGCGCTGGCCGGCCAGAAGTTGTCATCCTCGCCCATCCGCGTGATTCGGGTGGCCGGCACCCCGACCTCGTCCGACCAGATGCAGTAAGCCTCGTTGTCGTCGTCGTAAACGGTGATGGAGAGTTTTTCAGGGTCGATGTTCAGCCAGTCGCGGCTGGTGAGAAACTCCCAGGCCCAGAGAATCGCCTCGCGTTTGAAGTAGTCACCAAAGCTGAAGTTCCCCAGCATTTCGAAGAACGTGTGGTGCCGAGGCGTACGGCCCACGTTGTCAATGTCTCCAGTTCGCAAACACTTCTGGCAGCTCGTGGCCCGGGTGTACTCAAGTTTGCACTTGCCCAGGAAGTGGTCCTTGAACTGGTTCATGCCGGCCGGCGTGAACAGCACCGACGGATCCCACCGCGGCACCAGGACATCACTCGGCCGACGCACACAGCCCTTTGACTCGAAAAAAGTGAGGTAAGCCTCGCGGAGGTCATCTGCCTTCATAAAATCACCGACTCCGAAACATCACAGCCAAACGCGAACGAAGCCGCACTATACCCGCTTCCGGACCGGGAAACAGGCCGGCGGCCGTCGCTCACGGCTGGGATTGCGGGACGCCTTTACTCCGCGTCTTCGCTGTCGGCCTTGGTCTCTTTTTCGACCTCAAGCAGAGGTTCGCGGCTGGCGATGATTTTCTGCCGAATCTCCGCGGCCACCTCAGGATTTTCCTTGAGAAACAATCGAGCCTTCTCCCGGCCCTGGCCAAGATGGGTGTCGCCGTAGCGAATCCAGGTGCCCGACTTCTCGATCAGCTTGGCTGTCAGGCCGAGGTCGAGCAGATCGCCTTCGGCACTGATGCCGTCGGCATGCATCATGTCGAATTCGGCTACCCGGAACGGCGGAGCCACCTTGTTTTTCACCACCTTCACCCGCACCCGCTGGCCGACCACGTCCTCGCCATCTTTGAGGCCGCCGATCCGGCGGACATCGATGCGGCAGGACGAGTAGAACTTCAGGGCCCGACCGCCCGGGGTGGTCTCGGGGCTGCCGAACATCACCCCGATCTTTTCCCGAATCTGATTGATGAAGACGACACAGGTCTTGCTCTTGGCGATAGCGCCGGTCAGCTTCCGCATCGCCTGACTCATCAGGCGGGCCTGGAGCCCCACGAACGAATCACCAATTTCACCGTCGAGTTCTTTCTGCGGTACGAGTGCTGCCACCGAATCGACCACGATGATGTCGACCGCATTCGACTTAATCAGCAGTTCAGCGATCTGCATCGCCTCTTCCCCACTGGTCGGCTGACTGACCAGCAGCGTCTCGAGGGCGATGCCCAGTTTCTTTGCCCAACTCGGGTCGAGGGCATGCTCGGCGTCGATGAAGGCGGCGACACCACCGCCTCGCTGAGCGGCGGCGACGGCATGCAGGGCGAGTGTTGTCTTGCCGCTCGATTCCGGGCCGAACACTTCGATGATTCGGCCCCTGGGGAAGCCCTTGCCCCCGAGGGCGAGGTCGACTGAAAGACTGCCGCTGGGGATGCCGTCGGCCACTGCTTTGCTCTCGGAGCCGAGCGGCATGATCGAGCCCTGCCCGAACTCCTTTTCAATCTGGGCGACGGCATTCTTGAGCACCGGATTGTCTTCGATGAATGAAGCGGCGGTCTTCTCGGCGGTCTTCTCGGCGGTCTTTTTGGCGTTGCCGCGGCTAGCGGTCGTCTTGGCGGTGGTCTGTTTGGCTCTGGCCATACGGCTGGGAGTTCCTTCGTTGGTGGTAGCGGATGCCTTGGTGGCAGGGGATGAGGTCTTCGCTGGGGCTGGTTTTGCAGCAGTGATCATCGGCCGACTCCTTGCAGGATGCTCCGTGTCGGTTCGGCCGCCGTTCACACCCCATCAGTGTGATGAAATCTCGGCAAACCGGCTACGTGGAGGAGCGGGTCGACACTGGAGCGTCTGCCCGGGCCGCCACCTACACGGAGTGAACCTCTGTATAGTATCAGCTGTTGGGCTGTCCTGCAAGCAGAAAATTGCGGCTAAAACGAAAGCATTTGGCGATAGTCGGCCAGGCGGCGATCGACCATCTGGCGGTCGAGCTTTTCCAGCCGGTCGAGGCTGAAGTCTTCCACGGTGAAGCTGGCGGTGACGACGCCGTAGGCGAGTGCTTCCTTGAGCGCCTGCGGGTCAAAGCGGCCGAGGGCAGCCAGATGGCCCATCATGCCGCCGGCAAAGCTGTCGCCTGCCCCTGTCGGGTCGAGTACATCGGAGGTTGGGAAGGCCGGCATCACGTACATCTCGTGCTCGCTGAAGAACATCGCCCCATGCTCCCCCTTTTTGATGACAACGAACTTTGGCCCCATCGCCCGAACCGCGTGGCCGGCCCGGACCAGATTTTCGTCCTCAGCGAGCAGTTTGGCCTCGGCATCGTTAAGCACCAGGCCATCGACCCGCTTGAGCAGTTCACCGAGTTCGTCCCGCTGGATGTTGATCCAAAGGTCCATGGTGTCGGCCACCGTGAGTTCGGCCTTTTCGGCCTGATTGAGCACGTCGAGTTGGACCGCCGGTGAGGCATTGCCCAGAAACAGGAAGCGGCAGTCACGATGGCTCGCGCCGAGCTTGGGCTGGAATGTGTCGAGGACATTCAGATGCACCTCGATCGTCTCGCGGTCATTCATGTTGGGCAGGTACCGCCCCCGCCAGCGGAAGGTCTTGCCGCCGGAAATGGTTTGCAGCCCTGAGGTGTCGATCCCCTTGCCCTCGAGGAGCGCGGTGTGGCTGGCCGGCCAATCCTCGCCAACGGCTCCGATCATCCGAACCGGCGAGAAGAAGCTGGCGGCGTACGAAAAAAAGACAGCAGAGCCACCCAGCACATCGTCCCGTTTGTCGGTCGGGGTTTCCACGCAATCCAAGGCCACACTTCCGACAACTAGCAACGGCATCCGTTCTCTCCGTGTTTCTTCCACGAGTGATAAATCTGCGGACGTTAGATTTCCGGAACGGAATCCAAGTCCGGGCGAGCCACCGACTCTACTCGTTGCAGGGCAGCAGCGTCTACCGGCGGCCGGGACGATGCCGCAGCGGAGACGCTCAGCTGCACAGCGGGAGAGCCCGCCGCAGTCGCGCAAGCGATCGCTCGCGGCCGAGAATTGTGAGGCAGTCGTAGAGCCCCGGACCAACCGTCTTGCCCGTCGCCGCCACGCGGACGGCGTGGATCAGGTCGCCCACCTTCTTGCCGGCCGCCTCCACCACTTCCTTGAGGGCGGCCTCGAGCGTCTCGGCGTTGTAGGGGTCGGCGGCGGCGAGCCGTTCGATGAAGGCCTCGAGCAGCGGCCGCGTGCCGGCCTTGGCCAGTCGTTTGTCTACGGCGGCGGGATCAAGAGTTGGCACCTCGACCAGAAAGAAGTCGGCGTAGGTGAGGATGTCGCCGGCCACCTTCAGCCGGTCGCCCGACACCTCAATCACCGCGGCGACCATCTGACGAACGGGCTCCGGCGCCGGCTCGGGAACCAGCCCTGCCTTGATCAGGAATGGCAGCATCAACTCGAGCTTCTCAGCGGTCGACAGTTGCTGCATGTAATGGTCCTGCACCGCCCAGAGCTTCTTGGGGTCGAAGCCGGCAGGCGCGGAGTTGACCCGCTCGAGCGAGAAGTTGTCGATCAACTGCTGCCGTGAGAAGAACTCGGTGTGATCGTCTAGCGACCAGCCGAGCAGGGTCAGGTAGTTGTCGATGGCCCAGGGCAGGTAGCCGACGTCCCGGTAGAAGTCGACGATCACCGGGTTGAAGGTGTCGGCCTCGGGCTGCAGGCCGATCTGCTGAGCGATGCGCATGCCGTGTTCTGCCACCTGGGCAAAGTCACGGTTCTTGAGGTACTGGGCAAGCTTCCGTTTGCTCAGCTTGGTGCGGCTGCCTGGCTCGGCCACCAGTGGCAGGTGGGCGTAGACCGGCAGTTGGTAGCCGAGGCTCTGGGCGATGAAGGCCTGCCGGGGGGTGTTGGAGAGGTGTTCTTCAGCCCGGATGACATGGCTGATCTGCATCTCATGGTCATCGACGACTGTGGCCAGATGGTAGAGGCACGACCCGTCAGCCCGCTGGATGACATGGTCCTGCTCCCGCTCCCAGGCGAACTCCACCCGACCCCGGACGGCATCATCGATCACCAGGCTGCCCTCGCGGGGCATCTTCAACCGGACCACCGCCCGCCTGCCTTCCGCGGCGAATCGCTCGGCGGTCGCCTCGTCAAAGGCGGCGAAGCGGCGGCTGTAAAGGAAGGGGCGGCCGGCGGCCTGGGCGTCCTTGCGCTCAGCGTCGAGTTCCTCCGGCGTGGCAAAGTCACGGTAGGCATGCCCCGAGGCCAGCAGCTGCGTGGCGGCTGCGGCATAGCGGTCGGCCCGCTGCGACTGAAAGTAGGGGCCAAAGGTGCCGCCGACTCGTGGCCCCTCGTCCCAGTCGATGCCCAGCCAGGTCAGGCCGGCCAGAATCGGGTCGAGGGCGGCATCGAGATTGCGGACCTCGTCGGTGTCGTCGATTCGCAGGATGAACTGGCCGCCATGCCGGCGGGCGAACAGCCAATTGAACAGCGCGGTGCGAACCCCGCCAATGTGCAGGTAGCCAGTCGGACTGGGAGCAAATCTGGTTCTGATCGTCACGGGAATACCTCCGGCAGCACTATCGGCGAGAGACCGCCCGCCGTCAAAGCGGGAAGTTCGTGGCGGGTACAAACGCCACTCTTCTGCCGCCGCTTGGATGCGTCGCACTCGCTGACATTTCTCATTACCAGCAAGGACTGGTCAGCCAGAACCTCAGGCCGCCCGGCTATTGCGGGCGAGTTTGCGGAGCCGCCGTCGTTCGGCCTTCGATAGCCGCCGCTGCGGTTCGTTTTCGTCGCCCTCGTCATCGGTGAGATTTTCCAGCGAGTGGTCTGCGGCCACGGCCTCGTGATCCACTGCCGGGGTGAAGTCTGGAGTTTCTTGCGGTGTGTCAACGACGGCCTCGTCAGTTCGCTTGGCTGGGGCTGCGGCGGGCCGAGGCGAGTGCTGCTCGCGTCGCTTCCGCGGCTGGTGAGCCTGCGGCTGTGGGCAGAGGCCATCGATCTCCCGCAGACTGCTGCGGACTGCCAGCATCATTGCGAGCAAGATCAGGCCGCTGCCGATGAGCCAGGCTGCCGGCGCCAAGAGCGACAACCGTACGTCGGCAGGGGAAAACCACAGGCAGCCCACCGCAGCAGCCCAGGACAGCAGGGCGAGGCCGAGCGTGAGAGCGGTCGGTAGCCGTTCCCGCATCCGCAGCACCGTCCAAGGCGTTGTCACCACCAGGCTGGCGATTCCGACGGTCAGCCACCAGCCGAGACCGTGCGGCCCAAATGGTGTCTCGGTGAGGGTGATGCATGTTGCTGCGACGGCCGGGCCGAGCGGTGTCGCTGTGGCGGCGGCGGCCACCAGCCAGACACAGGCCAGCCAGCCCCAGGCTCGAAATCGACCGCTGAACTCATCCTGGCGATGACGCTGAACTGAGCGGACCACCAAGGTCGTGGCGGTGGCCAGCAGCAGGAAGACTTGCGTCAGCCAGCCAGCGAGCGTCCCCTGCCCGTGCAGGCTGAGGCCACTGCGAACATGCTGGAGGCTGGCTGCGAAGTGATCAGAATCAGGAATCAGCTCGCGGCTGAAAAGCTCCCGGGAACAGTCGGCACCGACTGCCAGGCCAATCAGCAGTGCAATGGCCAGGAAGCAGCCAAGCAATGGCGGCAGTCGGGTCGGTACCAGCGCCGCCAGATGCCGCTGGGCGGCGGGCAGCAGATCTCCGCGGCCGGCTGGCGACTCGACCTGTTCACGGGGCCCGGCGGCGGCTGCGTCAGGCCGCTCGCCCTCCGCCGACAGCGCGGCGGCCAGCCGCCGTCGTTGACCGCGACCGAACATCCTATTCACTGCCATCGCTGCTGCATCCCTTCAGCTCTTCCATACTCAAATCCGACATCGGCAACCGGCCGGCGCCGGTTTGGTTTTCGCTGCCACTGCCGTGCGACCGGCGTAGCCAGCACGACCGGCCGTGAAAGAGACGAGTGGGGATGGCCGGTTTGCCCGCCACTCGGGCCTGGGGTACGATCGCGACTCGCATCCGGCGGCTGGCGCCGGAATACCTGTTCCTGCGCCCCCCCAAACGCGGAGACGTCGATTCATGGCCTACACCCTGCCCTCCCTGCCCTACTCCTTTGATGCCCTCGAGCCGCATATCGATGCCCGGACGATGGAGATTCATCACGACAAGCATCACGCCGCCTACGTCGCCAATGTCAACAAGGCGCTTGAGGGAAGCCCGCTAGCCGAACTGCCGATCGACAAGTTGATGAGTGATCTCGAACAGGTGCCTGAGGCAATTCGAACAGCCGTTCGCAATAATGGCGGTGGCCACGCAAACCACACGCTCTTCTGGGAGTCACTCGGTGGTGGCAAGGGGGGCGAACCGGTTGGAGAACTCGCCAGTGCGATCGGGTCGGTTTTCGGCAGTTACGCAGGCTTTCAGGAGGCCTTCACGAAGGCTGCCATGGGCCGGTTCGGCAGCGGCTGGGCCTGGCTGTCGCTCGATCCGCAGGGCAAGCTTCTGATTGAGAGCACCGCGAATCAGGACAGCCCGCTGATGCACGGCAACACGCCGCTGCTCGGAGTGGATGTCTGGGAGCACGCTTATTACCTGCTTTACCAGAACCGCCGGGCCGACTACGTCAGCGCTTTTTACAACGTTGTCGACTGGGGTGTGATCGGGACGCGGTTTGCTGCCGCTAAAAAATAGGCTGAAACTCAGCCGGTCTGATGACCACCGAGCTATTCGCCGGGTCGCCGCTTGTCGGTGGCCCGGCTTTTTTTTCCGATCAGGTGAATTGGGCAAAGGCTGGCGTTGACATTCTGCCGAAAGAATCCGTATTCCCCGCACATCCGTGCCTGACCGCCATGATTGGGAGAGGAATTGATGCAGAAGCCAGCTGGGATCACGACGAACAAACCGCAACTCCCGCAAGGCTTCCGGAAGAGTACCGGTTGCCAACTCACCCGCTGCCTAGTCCTGCCAGCATTGCTAGCCGTCTTTGCAACGGGCTGTAAAAGCGGTTCGTCGATGGGGAACTCGTGGTGGTCCTTCGGCATGGGAGGGCCCGATGCGGCCACCCTGGCTGAGGCGCCGCCATTTGAGGGTGATCTGACGAAGCCTTCGGCTAACGCGACACCCTATCCGACCACTTCGACTCCTGAGAGCTACGCAATTGCTGGCGGCGAGACACCGGCCGTTGGTCAGCAGCCGGCAGCAGTTGGTGCACTGGCTCAGACACCTCAGTCGCCGGTCACCTACGGCACGACCCCGTCGCCTGCCGTTCCCCCGGCTCAGCCGACCATGACCCCCCAGGGGGCTGGTGCGAACGCAATCGCTGCCAACTCCCCGGAGGCTGGTGTTGGCCCGCAGGTTGGGCCCTATCAGACAATCCCGTCAACCGCCTCGCCCGCCGCTGCGGCTACGCCGCCGCCGCTCAACGGCATGGCTGATCGGAGTGCCTCTGAGCAGGTTCTAGCGACCCCTTCGAGTCGGTTTGGTTCCCCCTCAGCTCAGCAGGGGCTGGCTGGTTCGTCCCAGATCGCACCACCAAGTCGCAGCCGATTTTCTTCGGTCGCTGATCAGCGGGTTGCCGAGGCCTCGGCTGCAGGGAGCTATAGCGGCAGCCGCTTCAGCAGCCCGCCAGCCGTCGCTGCGCCGGTGGCGCCGATGCTCCCCGACCGTAGCGAAACCGCTGCCGCGGTGTCCCAGAGTCGGTATGGCGAGTCTGGCAGCTCCGCGTTTGCTGGCGGTGGGCTGTCCGCGCCAGCCAATGCCTCCCAAGAGCCCGTCGCCGATGCTTCACAGCCGGCTGGGTTTCCGGCGGCATCGTCGTTTCCTGGAGCGTCTGCCGACACACCGATTGCTCCTTCTGAGTCGCCACAACTTCCAGCTCCGCCACCATCCTCTCGGCGGCGCGACCCGGGGTACCGACCTTTCGGGACATCGAGTTATCGGGCAGCCGAGCCGATCTATGCGGACCGCGGACAGCGTGCTGCTCCGCTTGAAACACAGCCAATTACACCGGGCGGCGTGAAGCCAGCCTCCTTCGATGCTCAGCAGGCGATACCCGCTGCGGGGCTGCCGCCGCAGGCGATCCCAAGCATATCAGGGCCACCTGCTACCAGCCCATGACCATGTTCGACTCGATCACCTTACGGGCCCGATCAAGATCGTCACCGGTTTCGTGCATGTAAAGCCGTATAGCATGCAGTTTGTCGCCTGAAGCCCGGGCCAGACACTCACGGGCCGTGTCGCAGGGGCGTTGCGGTTCCTGTTCGAAGCCACTCGGCAGCAGGCCTAGTGCGGACTTGGAAATAACCCAGGTATCCCGCGGCCGGCGGGTGAGCCGCAGGATTTTTTCCTGTGGGTAGGCATCAGAAACGACTGCCTTCGCCGCCGTTTCATCGTCGGCCCACGAAATGATGATGTGGGCTTCGGTCTCGATTTCGAAAAGCGGCATTGGTCGCGTTTTCTCCACGCGGATCGGCGTCACACTGCGATGGTCGGACATTCGCTCCCGTCGCGGTGTGGAGCCTACGCCGGTCTGACGGGAGGGTCAAACCCCGTCGGTCGCCTCACCGCCCCGGGCAGCCATGACGCGTGCTACCATTTAAAAGAGATGGTAGGCAGCTGGTGCTGCCTCCACCACCGGAAGGGTTGACCATGCGTTACGACCGCGACGGCTTTCCAATCCCGCCAGAATTTGCCCGGCCTGATGCGAAGGAGGCGGAGGTGGTGCCGGTCTCCGATGCGGAAGCGGTGGGGTCTCGGCGGCACAACGGCCGGGCGGGTTGGCGGAAGCGACTGGTGGTGCTGGCAGTGTTGCTGGGCGTCGTTGTGCCCGGTCTGCTCGGGCCGCAACTTTTGCCAACGATTTCCGCAGCCGTGGTCAACTGGTCGCTTGAGCAGGCCTATGTTTGTCAGGCGGCCGACGATGTTTCTGGTGCCGTCAACCATCTTAGTCGGGCCATCAACTGGCATGGTGACCATCCCGATCTGCTCTGCATGCGGGCACTTGCGCGGCTAGAGAGTCGCGATCCGCAGGGGGCTCTTGAAGACGCTCGCCAGGCAGCAGTGCTGGCCCCGCTGGCCAGTCAGCCGTTGCGGATCCAGGCGGTTGTTCATGTTGTGCTGGGAGAGGCCGACGACGCGGTGGCAGCCGCCGATCGGGCGGCCGAACTCGCTGGGGCTGACGCTGCTGCGGCAGTGAATCACCGGGCCTACATTCGGGGCCTTGTTGCCCGGGATCTCGATGCCGCTCTGGCTGACATCGAACTGGTTGTGGCCAATGACGACGAGGCCCCACCAGCCTTCATTGATACCCACGGCTTCCTCCTCCATCTCGTCGGCAGGCACCAGGAGGCGATCGACCAGCTCAACCGCGCCATCGCCGGGATGCGGGCGGAGCGACAGACATTTGCCCGTCGCTTTGGTCGCTCACCTTCGACGGCGGCGGCGGTCCGTCTGCGGGAAATCGATCAGGCACTGGCGGTGATGTACCACCATCGCAGTCTCGCCTGCGGGGCGATCGGGCTTTCCGGCCAGGCTGAGCAAGATCAGCAACTGGCCCGCGAAAAAGGCTTCGATCCCAGCCGCGGTATTCTCTAGCGGCCGGTTCGGCAAAATTTTCCCGGCGGACGATGGCCCCCTTTTGGCTGCCGTGCGTCTGCTATACTTTGCGACTGCGAGGCGACAAAGCCCCGGACGCCTGCTGGGCAGACCGAGGGGGTGTAGCTCAGTTGGTTAGAGCGCCAGCCTGTCACGCTGGAGGCCGCGGGTTCGAGTCCCGTCACCCTCGCTTTCTCTCCTGCTGTCATTCGACGCAGATGTTCCTGTGGATTGCTGTTCATGCCACTTCCGTCTGCTGGCCGCGCTGTTGTAACCGGGGCGGCAAGTGGATTCGGCCGCGCGGTCTGTCTGCAACTGGCCGCCCATCGCTGGCAGCTTGCTGCGGTCGATCTGAATGTTGCCGAAACTGCCGCTTGGAAAGCCCTTGGCGCGGAAGTTGAATCGCTTGGGGGAAGCTGGCTGCCTTGTCCGTTTGACGTTCGTGAGCCTGCCGACTGGCAGGGGCTGGCGGACCTGTTGGAGGATCGCTGGCCGGGAATTGACCTGCTGGTCAATGCAGCTGGTGTCGGGGCAACCGGTGAGGTTGGGCAGCTACCGTTGGAACAGTGGCGGCGAATCATCGAAACCAACCTGCTCGGGACGGCGATTGGCTGCGAGACGCTGCTGCCCCGGCTGCGGCGACATCGGACTCCTAGTCGGCTGCTCAACGTCGCCTCGATTGCCGGTGTTCTCGCCCCGCCTTCCATGGCAGCCTATTCGGCTAGCAAGGCTGGGGTGATCGCCCTTTCCGAGGCGATCGCAGGTGAGTGTCGCGGCCAGCCGACCGTCACGGTGGCCTGTCCAGGCTTCTTTCGTTCGGGACTACTCGACTCCTGGCATTTCAGTGACGGCAGGGAGCAGCGTGAGGCCAGGCGGCGAATGGAGCTGACTAGCTGGACGTCAGCAAAAGTCGCCGAGCGGGTGCTGGCCGCCACCTTTGCCGGGCGTCGGTATGCGGTTCTCGGTCGCCAGGCCCGCTGGCTCTGGCGGCTGAAGCGACTAGCTCCGGCAACTGCGACGGGACTCATCAGCCGGGTCTATCACCGGCTTGAGCGTCCGGGCTGACGAATGGCAGTGGTTGCGCGACGGTCCCGTCAGGCAATGCCGTCGAGTTCTTTCAGCCAGGCGCGAATTTCGTTTTCGTACTCGCTGGCCAGCCCTCCTACGATCAGCTGGCGGTGAAAGCTCGCCGCCCCTTCTTTCATGAGGTCGGCATCCTCAGCACTCGGGAATCGTTTATTAGGATCGGCAGCCACCAGACCACTGCAAAAGTTCATCAGCAGTTCGTTGCAGCTGACCTCGCTGGGAAGAATCTGTGGCAGCCGGTGCGCCAGCGATCGTTTGGCCTCCAGCAGGTCGCGGAAGGAATTGAGACCGGCGAACGGTGGTTGGCCGCTGAGCATTTCGATCAGCACGTAGCCGAGACTTGCCAGGTCGGACCGGGGTGAGTGGTCGCGGCCCTCAAGCACTTCTGGTGCTGCGTAGGCTGGCGTGCAGGTCCGGTTGGCCGGCATGGTGGCCTGTTTGACTGCCGAGCCAATGTCGATGATTTTGGCGTTGCCGGTTCGCTTCACCATGATGTTCGAACTTTTCACATCGCCGTGAAGAATTCCGCCGCGGTGCAGGGCTGCCAGTGCTGCCAGACATTCCCTCACGATGGCAATGGCAACGCCTGGCTTCAGCCGTGACTGCCGTGGCCCCGGTGTCACGATCACCCGATTGAGATAGTCCCAGCGTTCTTCTGTGACGCAGGATCTAGTCTGAGTGAGTAGCTCTGGAGCAAGAAGCCGCGACAGGTCATAGCCATCGATCCATTCCATTTCCATGATGCGGATTCGGCGCTGCTCGACGAAGTTCTGAACATCGAGCAGATTGTCCTGCTGGATCTGTGCAACTTGGGCAGAGACGTGGGCGATTCGCTCCATGGCCTCGTCGTAAGCTGCCTCTGATTCATACCGCTCTGGAGAAAAAACCTTCAGCGCCACCGGCAGCGTGAAGCCATCGGTGCCCCTCCGCGTGGTGAGGAAGACAACACCCTGACCACCAGAGCCAAGCCGCCGACCAAGTTTGTGGTACTCCGTCCAGTTAAGCCGGCCACCGTCGAGAATCTCGCCGTAGCGTGAGAGCAGTTCATCCGGGCAGCGGCCACCGACCATCCCGCCAGCCGGAATGGTTGGATGTCCTTCCTGGAAGGCCGTTGTCGACATGGTGATATCACTGCCATCCATCGCATCCATTGCTGCCGCCATGCTCCTGAGAGTGGTGAGGGTTTTGAGCTGTCTGCTCAAAACGGCAGGGGTGGGCCGTCAGGTGACGGAAAGCCCAGCCGTTTATCGACCGCATTGATCAGTGGCCGTCCCTCGAAATATCGTACGAGGTTTGCGGAAAAAAGGTCGGTCATCCGGTCAATCCGGTGGACCGACTGGCCTCCCACATGAGGGGTAATGACCAGTCCGGGGGCGTTCCATAACGGGCTGGCGGCTGCCGGCGGCTCCTCAGGAGTCACGTCAAAGCCGGCCGAATCGAGCTGGCCCGATTCCAGGCCCGCCACCACCGCCGGCTCGACGACCAGCCCGCCGCGGGCGACATTGATCAGAATGCTGCCCCGTTTCATTCGGGACACTGCCTCGTCGTCAATCATGCCGCGGGTCTCTGCGGTGAGCGGTGCTGCCAGCATCACGATGTCGGCCTCCGGCAAGAAGCGAAGAAAGGCGTCTGGGCCCCCCAGTTGGTCGAGGCCGATTGCCGGCTGGTCGGGGAAATAATCGGTGGCCAGCAGCCGGGTTTTCCAGGGGGTAAGGACTTCGGCCAGTCGCCGTCCATTGCCGCCAAAGCCGACGATCAGCACGGTGCTGCCGGTGAGGTCACGAGTGGGTCTGCGGATGAACTCCCGCTGCTCTTGTTGCCGAAGAAACAGTGGGATTCTTCGGGTACAGGCGGTGACCAGGGCCATGGCCTGCTCGGCGACCTGGTCGGCCAGCACGCCCGAGGCGCTGGTTACCGTGACGCCTGAGGCGACCACGCTGGGCACGAGGCAATGATCGAGGCCGGCGGCTGAAGACTGAATCCAGCGCAGCCGCCCGGCGGCGATTGTTTCATCCCAAGGCACTGGAACCTTAGCGTGCCCGCAGAAAATATCGGCCGTCGGCAGTTCCTCGGCGATGCGTTCCTGGCCAGCATTCACGACGGTGGCTGATGGCCAGGCCTGCTGAATCTGGCGAATATGCCGCTCTTCGGCGGGATAGCAGAGGACGATGCGAGGGCTGGACACGGATGGGTGGTGGAGAGCGAGCAGGTGTTGCCGGAATTCGGTCGCAGGATGGAAGCCAGGCGAGATGATTCCGGTCAGCGTTGAAACCGAACGCTCGATTATGCCGTTTGTGTCGAAGATGAGATAGTAGCTGGCATCCAGACACTGGATTTCAGCAGCGATTTCTGGCAAAAATCTATCGTCCGGGCGAAACGAAACGTTCGCGCAAGCCATTTTTGTTTGTGGAGTGCGGTACGCGTCGGTCTGTATGTGACATAAATTCAGAAGAGATTTCGAGGCGACGAAGCGGAGTTGGTATGAATTGGTCCCGAACCACCGTACTTGCCACGGTGGCACTGACGTTCCTCAGAATTGTGATTGGCCTTCATTTTTTTCTCGAGGGGGCGAGTCATCTTCGTGATCCAGCCTGGTCGAGTGCCGGCTTCCGCAAGGCGGCGGTCGGCCCGCTGGCAGAATTTCTCCGCTCAGATCTGCCCGAGGTGGGGGACTGGTCGGAGACGCTGGCCAACGTGTCAGGCTCCGCTGCCGATGATGTTGACGGGCCTGCCGATGCCTGGCGGGCATCGGTCGTGGCTGAATGGCGTCGGCTCTGGCAGCAGCGGCTCGAGGTATTGGCGACCGCCGGCTGGTCGGCTGACGCGGAGGTGACCGCTACAGCTGAGGCGGCGATTACGGAGGCCGACAAGAAGCTCTCCGCCATGCTGGCCGATGACCATGACGATTTGCTTGAGTATCGGCGGCAACGGCAACGGCTGACCGAGATGACGGCCTCGGCGATGGCCCGGGATCTGCCCTATGTTCAGAAGCGAATTGCCGACAAGCGGCGAGAGCTTGAGTCGCAGGCGGCCGGCTGGATGAGTCAGGCTGCAGCGATCGGAGTTGAGGTCGTCACCGCCTGGGACCGTCCGCTCTCGGCAGCCCAACGGCGGCTGGCGGCGACTGCAGTCGAGCCAACCCGTCTCTGGAAGGCCGACCGCTTCGTCAGTTGGGCACTCGTGACAATCGGAGCGGCACTCGTGCTTGGGCTGCTGACCAAGTTTCATGCGGTGGGGGGCATCTGTTTTCTGCTCTCTGTTGTGGCCTCACAGCCGTTTTGGCTGCCGGCGGCGCGGGCTACCTATGAACAGTGGGTCGAAATTGCCGGGCTCCTGGTGCTGGCATCGGTTCCAACCGGTGGCTGGACTGGTCTCGACTATTTCCTGATGCCGCTCGTGAAAGGCTGTTGCCCACTCAGCGGCTGCCGCCGCGCCGCTTCCTGAGCGGCCTGGCTGCTCGCCACCCAACCCCAAAAACACTTGATTTCCTGATGCGAACCGGAGAACACCGACGATGAACCTCACCCCCGAACAGCAGACGATCGGCAAGGAAAACTTCAATGATGCAGTGGCGATCACCCGCCGCGACTTCCTCTCGGGGACGGTAGCCGCCGGTCTGGCCACCGGGGCTGGGCTGGGGTCGATTTACTTTGGGTACGGTGCCAGTGTCGGTGATCCCCTGCGAGTCGGCTTCATCGGCACCGGGGACGAGGGCAGCGTGCTGATCGGTGCCCATAACCCCGACTACCTCAATGTCGTGGCGATCGCTGACATCAGGCCCTACAACGTCTTTCGTGCATTTCATGGCGATATCTCCAGCCCCAACGCCCAGCGGGTTCGGCCCGGCCTGATGGCAAAGTATGGCTGGAAGACTGAGGATGCGGCCCGCAAGCAGGTGAAGGTCTATGGCGCCTACGAAGATCTGCTGGCTGACGAAGACATCGAAGCGGTTGTTATTGCCCTGCCCCTGCACCTGCATGCTGAAGCGGCCATCAAGGCGATGCGGGCGGGCAAACATGTGCTGACCGAGAAGCTGATGGGTCACTCAATTCATGAGTGCAAAGAGATGGGGCGTACCGCCAAGGCGACCGGCAAGCTGCTGGCGACCGGGCATCAGCGGCATTACAGCGTGCTCTACGACAACGCGGTTCATACGATCGGCGAAGCCCGGCTGATTGGTGACGTCCATTCGATCCGTGCCCAGTGGCATCGCGGCAACCTGCCGGGCAAGGACAGTTGGAAGCCGCCGCTGCCTGGGGATGAGTCGCTGGTCAAAAAGCTGGCCAGTTGGAAGGGCCGTCTGGAGCAGTCAAAGCCGGCGGAGATCGACATCTGGACGAAGCGGGTGGCCCAGCTTGAGGCGCAACTGGAGGACAGTGGCGTCGATGCCGCCGCCTATGGTTACAAGGAGAAAACGCTGCCCGACGGTGCTGCGCGTTCACCGCTTGAGGAGTTGATTCGCTGGCGGCTCTGGAACCGCACGGGTGGCGGCCTGATGGCCGAGTTGGGTAGTCACCAACTCGATGCCGCCGGCATTTTCATCTCGGCGATGCACGGCAAGGGGAAGAAGGTCAAGCCGCTGACCGTGACTGCTGTTGGCAACCGCAGCATTTTTCCCGCCGACCGCGAGGTCGATGACCACGTCTATTGCATGTACGAATATCCCGCCCCCGGCTACGAGGAAGACCCCAATAAGAAGATTGTGGTCACGTACTCGTCGATCAACGGCAACGGGTTCGGTGGCTATGGTGAGGTTGTGATGGGCACCGAGGGGACGCTGATTCTTGAGCAGGAACAAAACGTAATGCTCTACAAGGGATCCTCGCGGGATACGCGGGTGACCGTCGGGAAGTCAAAGAGTGGTGCTCCCGTTCTGGATACGACCGAAAGCGGTGGCGCAGGGGCCGTTGCTGCCGTCTCAGCCACTCCGGGCGATGCCGCTCCGCCCTCCCGGGGCTACACCGAAGAAATGGAACACTGGGCCTGGTGCATCCGCAACCCTGATCCTGCCAATCAGCCTCGCTGCAAGCCCGAAGTGGCGCTGGCCGATGCCGTTATCGCACTGGTCAGCAATCAGGCTCTGAATAATCCCAATAAGCAGCCACGAGTTGCATTTGAACCCGACTGGTTTGACATCGACAGCGACGTCACGCCGGAGGGCATCAAGCCCGACCTGACCCGTGACCGCTACAGCGTTTGAGCGTGGCAGTTGGGAAGGTTGGTCTGCCTGATCGCCTCCGTCCACCCCCGGTTCGTATCACGCTGAGGTGTGACACAACCGCCCGCTGGTGTAGACTCTTCCAGTGGCGGAGCGATTATGT
>Ga0114919_10001572_pt1 | contig 18283 bp, 16 predicted proteins | sample BlataG_FD_88682 | JGI IMG/M metagenome (GOLD analysis project Ga0114919, IMG submission 88682) | Deep subsurface microbial communities from Black Sea to uncover new lineages of life (NeLLi) - Black_00105 metaG | ecosystem: Environmental > Aquatic > Marine > Oceanic > Sediment | place: Atlantic... | reverse complement strand
GTATTTACCCGACTCTTCAAAAGTATATACGCGAGCCCCGGTGCCTGCGGGCTCGAAACGGGAGCCTTCCCAGTCAAGGGTGCTCTCATTGTAATCTCTGGCTGATAGAGCTCCGTAATTCAAGTTTGTTCCTTCGATAATTAAACCACCCCAAAAGTTCTCAGCGGTGTCCGAGCTTACGATGATAGTGAGCTTGGTTCCAACCATGATGTCCGGATATACATGGGGGAAGTTGGGATCAATAGGTGGAAAAGGTGTATTGCCATCAGACAGGCACACTCTTGTCGAAACATCTCCTGCAGCTATTGAAGGAATACCAAAAATTAGTATCAGCAGTGCCAGTCTTTTCATGATTTATCCTCCTGCAAAAAAAATCTTGTTAGTTAAAGTGTGTACATGATTGAAATGTGGCTGTTGGCAAAGGTACAAAATGCTTCGTTATAATTCACCATCTACCTACCTACTTGGTCAGTATTTCATATTTTTCCCCTACCTATTTTTAATAATAGTAGTGCCTGGGTAAAACAAGTCAAATAAAATTTCTGGTTAATCTGGTCTTTTTTCGGCCAATCTCAAAGATTAAGCTGTTGTTATAAAGCTTTTAGACAATGAAATGAAAAAAACGGTTAGTATGAGTGTTTTGATAAACCTCCCTGGCTGGGCGCCGTGGCGACCGCTCGGCTGCGCTCGAGGTGACTTTATACTATTTTCGTTCAGAAGCTCTCAGTCAAGGCCGGAGCGTTCTATATTAACGCGCAGCAAACACCTTTTTTGCTTCGCCATCCTCTTTATGTTTTGGGAATGGTGAAAGTGAACTTTGAGCCTTTGCCAGGCTCACTCTCCGCCCAGATTCGTCCCTTCGCCAGCTCAACAATCTTTTTGGAGATTGCAAGACCCAGGCCGGTCCCTTTTTCTCCCGGGCCTGCTTTTCTGCCGAATTGGGTAAACTTATCGAATAACTTTGGCATATCTTCTTGTGCAATTCCCACACCGCAATCTTCCACAGAAACGAGGATTTCTCCATCCTGCTCGGTACAGCTTACCTTGACCCAGCCTCCTTTGGGGGTAAATTTCAGGCTGTTGGAAATAAGATTTATCAGAACCTGCTTGGTTTTATCCGGGTCCACGAGAATATCGATACTTCTTTGGTCAGCTTCGTAATCGAGAGAGATGTCTTTTTCGCGGGCAAGAGTCTTGCAATTAGAAACGGTATCGCTGATGAGTTTACAAATATCTACAGGCTCCGCTTTCCAATCCATTTTGCCGGATTCTATTCTGGATATGTTCAGCAGAGAACTAACGGTATTACTGAGCCTTTGGGCATTCTCCATCGCCTCAGATAAAATTTCCCTTTGTTCCGGGACTATCTTGCCTGGTATTTCATCCAGAACAAGCTTTATCGCTCCCATAATGATTGAAAGCGGCGTACGCAGCTCGTGAGAAGCGGTTGAGACAAATTCGTCCTTTAACTTATTATATTCTTCAAGTTTCTCGTTTGCCTTGATGAGTTTTTCCTCTGCCAGCTTCCGCTCTGTAATGTTTTTGATTAAATGAACCGAGCCTGTAACTTCGCCTTCATCATCAAATACAGGCGACGTAGACACAGCGACATGTATCCCAAGGTATGGTTCATAAAATTCGAGACTGCCTGGTTTCCTGGTCTTGAGCGTCTGGGAATGAGGACAATTTTGGCGAGGCTGTTCTGTATTGTGAAATAGTTCACAACAGCGTTTGCCAATGAGCTCTTTAGGTTCTTTTTTAAAGAATCTGGCCAAAGTCATATTTACCCTGACAATCTTGTGCTCCTTATCATGAATCGAAATCATATCTGAAATAGAGTCAAAGGTTGTCCTCCATTCATGGGCTGCTCGCTTTACTTTTTCTTCGGCCTGCTTCCGCTCCAAAGCATAAAGGACCGTCCGAACAAGCAAGTTGTCCAATTGCATACTCTTGGTCAGGTAATCCGTTGCACCATTTTGTATCGCTAACAGGCCCGCTTGCTCATCATCCAATCCTGTCAAAGCAACGATAGACACGTGGGGATTTGCTTCGCTAACCTTTTGGACCGTCTCAATACCGCCGCTGTCGGGAAGTCCAAGGTCAAGCAGTACGACATCATATTCTCTGCTGCCAACGTACTCAACCGCCTCCGAAATGGTCCCAACTGATTCAATAACAAATTTAACAGGCCGTGAACAGTTGGCCAGAATACGTTTAGCCAATCGGCTGTCATTTTCGTCGTCCTCTACCAGCAGGACTTTTATCAGTTTCTTGTCCGCAAGAACTTGTGTTTGTTCTGTCGTCATAGTTTCCATTTAACAGCTCGCTTGAAGTTAAGTACTGGCTAATCAGGACACATTACGTTTGGATTTCAAAACCTTGGCGATTTTTTCGAGCAATACGGTATAGTCAAATGGCTTAACAACATACTCGACGGCGCCGCCTTTTTGTGCGCTGGCAATGTTTTTCTCATCCGAAAGGGCTGTAACCATTATCACCGGAATGTCCTTTGTTTTGTTCGAGGCCCGCAGTTTCACTAAAGCCGTCTGTCCATCCATGTTCGGCATCACATTGTCAAGCAGAATAAGGTCGGGCAGCTCGCTTTCTGATTTTGAAATGCACTCGACGCCGTCTTGGGCGGTTATGACCTCATAGCCATTGTGTTTAAGAAACTTGCTTACGACCATGACCATGCCCGGTTCATCATCAACTATGAGTATTTTCCCCGTATTCGTTTTCTTCTCGAATATCTTGGACAACATAATATATTCTCCAGGTATCGGAGCTCCAAAACTTACCTAATCGTCCGGTCGGAATCTCAGCAAATCGCTGGCTTCAAATAAAGATTCATTTGCATCATTGCTCTCAAGCAGTCTTAACTCCTCGGCAGATAATTTGCCGTCGGTATAAATATGTGGTGTTATAAAAACTCCAAGTTCACTTTCTATTTGGTCGGTATCTACCTTTCTGAACAGCGCGCCTATAAACGGGATATCGCCGAGAATCGGTATTTTGCTTTCCACCACGGAAGGCTCACTCTTGCGAAGCCCGCCAATGATAATCGTCTGGCCGTCTTTGACCCGCAGCGTTGTATCGGTTTTTCGGGTTTCGATAACCGGCGTCTCGCTGCTTTCAATCGTAAATGTGCCGACCTGCGCACTCTGTTCGGGTTTAATGTGCATAATAATGTGGCCGTCATCTGTAATCTGAGGTGTTACTTCCAATTTAACTCCGGCCTCCTTGAAAGATGTTGTTCCGATACTGCCGCCGGCGGATGTTTCGCTGAGCTCTTTATATGGTATCTCCTCAACAGAATCGATTGTTGCCGTATGATTGTTCAGCACCAGCACCTTCGGATTTGCCAGGATTCTGACGTCCTTGTTGGTTTCGACAAAATCTATCAGACCCTGAAAATTCCAGCTGCCGGGTGTCGCCGAAAATGTCACTTTACCAAATGGGTTTGTACCGCTGGTAATCGAAAGTCCCTGGCTGAAGTAATTCTGTGAGGTACCAAGTTTGGTCCAATCAACGCCCATCTTGAGCTCATCGGTCAATTTTACATTAACTATCAGGACCTCAATCATCACCTGGGGAGCTTTAACATCCAGTCTTTCAATCACTCGGCTGATTTGTTCTAAATTCGTCGTAGTATCGATGACAACTATACTGTTCAGCCTTTCATCTATTCCCACTTTTCCATCACGGGATAAAAGTTTGCTGATGGTTTTTTCCATTTCCCTGGCGTTTGCGAAGTTTAACTTAAATACGTTAGTGGCGACCGTTTCATCCGGTTCGGAAACTGACGGAGTATTGTTTTCAGCTTTAACTTTTGCAGGTTTCGGTTTTTCCCTTTTTTCAAGCGGCCCAAACGGATTCTTTCTGTCTTGCACATCCTGGCCGGGGCAGAATGCCGCAGTTACTAACGTCACAAATGTTACTGTTATGATAAATAGTAAGCGTTTCACTTTTCTTTCCTCCGAGATGAGTCTATCAGTAACATCACCTTAAAGGATGCCGTCGGATTCAATGTTTCCCCTGGCGGCAATAATATATGTAAGTTCGTTATGCAAACCTTTTGTGGTCGGTCTGTAAGTTCGCTTACAAAGTCAACAATATCAAAATAGTTGCCGGCGAAGGTGACCTTCGCCCATTGCGTCTCCAGAAATTGTTGTTCCGGCTCGGTCTTTTCATCCACAACGGTTTTTTTCGATTCAGAAGTTATTCTTGAAATGGGTTGTAAATTATATGTCAGTGCCAGTGTGTTTATGCTCTCGAAGAACTGCGAACATTGCTCCCGGCTGAAGCACTCCTCTCTCTGTTCTCTTATTTCACTTTTTACATCATCAAGCCGTCTTTGCAGACTCTGTAATACGGCTCGCTGATTTTCGGTGCCGGCGTATGCAGAGTAGATACGAGCGTGTTTCGCCTTGGCTGCCCATAGTTTAATTACAGAATCCCTGTTTATTACATAATAACAAATACAGGCCGTTGCCAGTACCGTCAAAACAGCTGCTGATATACGTTTGGGCCCATTGAGTTTTGCCAATTTCTCTACTATCATAGACTGCCTTCTGGTAACCGTATTTTGCAGGTAATCCTATAATCGATAACAGCCTCAGCATTACTGTTGTCATACTCTATTTCTTCTACTTTGGCACTGTCGATAAGCCTGGCGTTCTGTAATTTTTTCGTAAAGCTGTAAACATCGGTTTCAGTCAGTGCTTCTCCCATAAGCGTAAAATCTGCCGAGTCGGTCGTTGAAATATCGACTATTCTTACCGCACGGGGTACGGTTTCACCTATGACTCCCAATGCCTGTTCCCATGGAATGTCTGTTAACTCCCGGCCAGCTAAAATATAAGCTGACTGTTTTTCCTTCAATTGTTTGATTTGCACTTCTAAATCGGCGATTTTCTTCTGTATTGGTACAGTTTCTGTTATTTTCGCTCCGATTTCAGCTGAGGCGGCTTCGACGCTCCTTATTTTCTTTTTTAGCGGATATATAGCTGCAACGGAAAGCAAAACTATTGCAACAATGGCTTTGGCTGTAAGTGAAATTTCTTTCTGCGTTTCTTGCCGGCCAAGCGATTCCTGTGATACAAGGTTCAACTGTCCGTCAAATTCACAAACACCGAGGGCCGTCAGGGCAGAAGCAAATGCGAATATCGGTAAACTACCGTCGCCGGCGTTTCTTATATCCAATTGTTTGACAATATGGATAAAGTCGATTGGCTCAACTGCTAAATCACTCATACCCTGTTCTATATTGGCTCTAATTTCATGCAGCTTGTCGCTGCTGCAGCTTGCCGCAATTCTCAGCAGAAGTCGGGGTGGGCAGGAAAGCGAGCGGGCAAACTCCAAAACAGGTTTCATCTGCTCTTTTAGACAACTAAAACCACTCTGCCCTTGTAGTATGTCTTTTATCCCTATGCTTAGACTCTGAAAAAGCTGGGGCACACCCTCCTTAAAAATACATATACTGCCTGCCCTGGAGTCCAGAATCAACAGTAGAGAAGCGCCACCAGACTCCGCCAGCATCTTGTCATAAACGAGTTTTATAACCGGCAGGATTGCAGGCTCGATTCCAACCAAATCAAGCCTGGCTTGTCGGGCAACGGACAAACAGGCATCGCTTATCCGCCTCGTTGTAACCGCTTCCAGCACGACCTGTTTGTCTGATGCACGAGCAGCCTGTTCAATCGTAAAGTAGTCAAAGATAATCTCTTCATTGCCATACAAAGCGTATTTTTTTATCTGGTCTTCAACCTGCTTTTGTAATTGCTCGTCTGTTCGGGCCGAAAATTCGCAAGGTTTTAACCTTACAGTTGAACACGATAGCGACATTATTGCTTTTCGTACCTTTAGTTTATTTGTGTGGATAAAATCGCGAATCTTTCGTGCTATTTTCTCGGTATGTACAACTAAACCGTCCTTTACAACACCTTCTTCTAAAGGCTCGCTGGTGGAGCCGTAAACCTTTAGACCATTCTCTGCCCTTTCCAGATGTACGATGTTTAGAAAATCGTCATCTATATGTATCCCCAATATGGATCTGTCACGGTTCATTGGGCAATTTTTTCCTTCCACCGTTTAATTGACACTTTATATGGTGGTGAGCCGGAGATTACCTTTACTTCTACTTCCAGGGCCCTGCTAAAATTAGAGCTCGCTGCAAGCCCGGTGGAAGTGATAACCACAGGCGGACCCTGTGTTACAACAACGCTGTACTTACTCGGCGCCGCAGGAAAATATTCTTCCCACGGCGCGGTCGTGGATGTCCCTTGTTGAATCTTGTCTACTGCGTCGGCAATTCCAGCTTCTGCAATATAATAGGCCTGCAAACTGCACATATGGTTCTTGACCAGGTTCAAATCTATTGCTGTCAGGTTCAGCAATGTTATAACGAAAGTAGCCAGTATTAACGCTGTAAACAGTGTCGTTACTAAGATAAATCCTCTTGTGTTTTTCCCAAAATTTTTACGATTGCCAATCATTTGTGACCTTATTTAGTTTGCCGAACCGGGTGTGCCGTTAACAGGCCCGCTTCGCCAGTTAGCAGGGTCATTAGAACCTCCCTGGGGGTCAATTCTTGCCAAACTTGTTCCGTCACCGTCTCCACCCCAACTGTCATCATAGGTGACACTATCAACTGTCACACTGCCATCAGCAATAGCTACTGTGCCGCTATCGTTTCCAAGTCCAATTGCAATCTGACCATCACCAGTGCTCAGCCTGACTGCATCCAAGTTCACATACGAAGATGCCGCAAAGATATCGTCAAGCAGGAGCATACCCTCGCTGATAGCTTTGGTTGTACTAAAGTGTATTCTGATATCCTGGCCGGTATAGGCTGCAATATCCATAGTATGAGAGGACCAATCGGAACTCATTTGCCCGCTGTAGACGGTGGCAAGAATCTGATCACTTAGATTGCGTATCGTTGCAGTTATTTGTGTCTGGTCAACCGAGGCAGTTGTCATTTCCCAGAAGATAAACAGGCAGCTGTTGAGACTTGAAGGAATGGAGATGTCCGTATACAGTGAGGCGCTGCCTGAAACCGAGCTTTCGCCTTTATAGCTTCCGGTATGAGCATTATATTTAGTTACGTCCCAGTTGTCTATTGTCCAGTTACCCGTAAAGACATTCTTCTTTTCAAAATCTCCACCTACTGTTAATTCTTCAAAGACTGTTGTTGTTTCGGCCATTATTACCGCATATCCATTTGCAGGTATTGTCGTTGAGCAATTGCCGAACTGTGGATGTGCTGTCAGCGAGTCATTACCTATTGTCCAGCCGGCAACGTCAACGGTGTTATCACTTGTATTATAAAGTTCGACCCATTCTTTTGGTGCATCGCTGACCTCTGGCGGGTTATACATAATCTCATTTATTACTACCCTTTGGAAATCTGTTGGGCAGAACACCCTATCTGAGAGCGTAAAGCTGTTTTCGCCATCGGTAAGTGTTGTTTCAATACCAACTGATTGAATAGTACTGGCCTGGACAGCCCCGGTTAAAGCGTTGCCGTTTATATCGTAGCAGGTAAAGACCAGTCGGCTCACAGGTCCCACAAATGTACTCAAGTCGCCCGGCTCGCCATACTTAAGTTCATTATTACCTGTGTCCAGCCTGAACTCTTTGGCATTACCATCTACGTCCATAAATGTTATATACCCTGCCTCATCGGTTGGTGAGGTAACAGCACTGAATCCTTTGGCCTGGCGAAGAATACGAACCATTTGCTCTATTGCCGCACGACCGTCCTGCAATAAACTTGAACGGTCGCTGCCAAGCTTCCAGTCTTTGTAGGTACTGCCAACCAGCCCTGCGATAGCGAGAGCGATTAAAGCCAACATGCCGGCCACCAGTATCAGCTCGACCAGCGTAAAGCCGGGTTTTGCTGAGCTTTTGTTTGTATGTCTAATTTCTTCTAACATTTTGAGTTGTCACAGTAACCATAATTTCATCTGTTCCAAGCGAACCATTCTTATCAGCATCGTAACCAACCGAAACTCCAATAATCTTCAGCGTCGAACTCACATCCGTTGAGGTTCTGCCGGCAAAGTAATTATTTCCAAGGCTGCTCGGCCACGCGGTAAAATCCGTGTCAAACGATTTCCGCAGACTGTTTTTTATCTTTTCCATCTCACTTTCGGCTAATATGGTAGACTTCGTTCTTCGTTCTATCTCCAAACTTGTAGTTAAGCCATCTGCTGAGTACTTTATGATAGTAACGATAGTTCCGCCTAAAATTAACACCGAAGCCAGAACCTCGACTAATGTAAACGCTTTTGTTTTTGACGCACTCATTGTGTAACTGTTATCCTTCCTACGGCTGTAATTGTAACAACCGTAGTATCGCCCGACTTTGTAAACTGCAGCGTCAATGTACCGCCGCCCTGCAACTGCCCCAGAGGTGTAAACTGAAACTCGCTGCTGCCGCTGCAGGTTACACCTTCCGGTATATTTATAGGGCCTTTTACCGTTTCCGACGTCCCTGCATTGATAACGCTGTAGGACGTAAACGGCCCTGACAGAACTACTTTGTAGCCGCTGCTGTTGCTGCTGGCGTGCGTTATTGCAAGCGACCTGGCCAGTTTCAGGTAATTACTAAACTGGCGGGCCGTAGTTTCTGACTGAACCTTACCCATTGTGTCCCAACCTGCCCTTGGAATTATAATGCTCACCAGTATTGCCAGCAACGCCACAATCAGGATGAGCTCAACGAGGCTAAAAGCCGTCCTAATCTTATCAGAACCTCGTATCATAGTCTTTTACACTTTCGGAGCCTGTCGGCACACCTTAATGACTATGTGCAGTTACTGTTCCTCCTGTCGCATCGCCGGTGTACGTGTAAGCTGTCCCCCACGGACAGGTCGGTAGGCCATGTGGGAAGTTGGTAGTGTTGCGGATATCGGCGTCAAATGCGGCCTGATTCGCCGGGTACGCCCCCTGGTTTTCTACCGCATAGCGCTCGATAGCACTTATCAGATTAGCACGGTTAGCATCACATTTGGCCACATTTGCGTCTTTGGCAGACGAGGCAATTCTCGGGATGACTATTGACGCAAGTACACCAAGAATCAGGACCACCAACAACAACTCCACCAATGTGAAGCCTTTTCTCGCTATCATCTCTTTTCCCTTTCGATAAAACCTGCTTTTTCAAATCACGGGGCCTGTTAGAACAGGTGGCATTCAAAGCCCCACGCATTCAAGTTACTTATGTAGCACTTTCATCAAATCAAAAATCGGCAAATATATAGCCAGCAAAATAAAGCCTACGATTAAACTCAAAAATACAACCAGCATCGGCTCTATTTTTGTAACCAGCCGCTTTATCCCGTCATCAACATCCTGTTCAATACCATTGGCAAACCTGGCCAATATCTCATCCAGCCTGCCGGCTTCTTCTCCGGCTGAGAATACGTGTACGATGGTTTCCGGGAAAAACCCGTGCAATTTGATCGCCTCGGTAATTGTGCCCCCACGTTTTATGTTGCGCTGAATCATACCGGCTGCGTCTGAGACAACGGCGTTATCTGCAACGTCCTCGGCGATGGCTATGGCATCAGATAATTGTATGCCGGCCGTAATCATAATGCTTAAGGTGCGGATAAACTTAAGTAGTACGACCCTATGATAAACTGCCCCCACTATTGACATTGATAGTTTTATTCTGTCCAGCCGGTTCTTTACCAATGGTACTACCCGAAGTCTTTTGTGCAGAATCCACAGTCCGACTGCTAAAACAATTATTGACGGGAAAATGTAAACGGCGTTATTGCTGATAAAGATAAGTGCAATTGTAGGCCCCGGCAATGGTACGCCCACCTTCATATAAACCTCGGAAAAAGCAGGCACAACGACTATCATTATCACCGCAACGACTATAAAAATCATTGCTACAACAACAAGCGGATACGCCAGAGCCTGGCGGATTTTTCTTTTCAAGTCGTACTCTTTCTCCAGGTATGTTGCCAACTGCCCAAGCACGTAATCAAACTTGCCTGACGTCTCTCCGGCTCGAAGCAGATTGACAAAAAAAGAAGAAAATACCTTTGGATGTTTGGAGAATGCGTCTGCCACGTTACTGCCCTGTTCAATTTTATCATGTATATCGTCGAGTGCGTCCGAGAGGTTTTTGCTTTCATTTTCCCGAGCCAGTGAAGATAAACAGTCCAAAAGGCTCAGGCCCGCTGCGTACATTACCGAAAATCGTCGGCACATATTAACAAGGTCCTGCAGCTTGATTTTTTTGCGCTGTCCGAATATTTCGGTGGTTTTTCGCGGTATAACCGAATCAACCGCATATCCAATACGTTTAAGTTCCGAACGCACCACGCCTTCATTGTCAGCGTAACAGGTGCTCGTGAACACCTCGTTGGTGTCAATAACTCGAGCTGTATATTGATACTCCGCCATCAAAATCTCTCCGGTGCGATTACTCGTTTTACTTCCTCAAGGCACGTTTTTCCTTCGCACACTTTTAACATCGCGGCGTCAAGCAGTGTTTTCATTCCTTTTCCCACAGCCATCTTCTTTATTTCCAGGGCATTCTTGTCCTGCAGTATTGCATTTTGAATATCACTGTCGATTTTGAGAATTTCATACACACCCTCTCTGCCGCGGAAACCTGTGTCCAGGCAATAGCTGCACCCTTTGCCGTGTACAAATTCTGCTGGTTTTTGTTGGTCAACATCCAATAATTTCAAGATTTGTTGTTCCGGCCGATATTTGACCTTACAGTCCGGACAAATCTTCCTGACAAGTCTTTGTGCCGCCGCTATTACAACACAAGATGATATAAGAAATGAAGGAATACCAAGCTCTCTTAATCGGGTGACCGCTGTTAATGCGTCGTTTGTATGCAATGTGCTCAAGACAAGGTGGCCGGTCAAAGCAGCTTGGACAGCAATCTCAGCGGTCTCAAAGTCTCTTATTTCTCCGACCATTATTACATCAGGGTCCTGCCTGAGTATAGACCGTAACGCACTCGCAAACGTCTCGCCGCTATTAGGGTCTATCTGTATCTGGTTAATTCTGTCAAGCTTGTACTCGATGGGATTTTCGATTGTGATAATGTTCTTTTCAACTGCATCGATGATGCGCAGCATGGCATATAATGTTGTGGTCTTTCCGCTCCCAGTCGGCCCGGTCAGGAGAATCATTCCGTATGGCCTACTTATGACACTTTCAATCAATGCCTTTTCTTCGTCACCCATACCCAGCGAAGCCAGGCTGATTAACATCGTGTTTTTGTCGAGGATTCGGACAACTGTCTTTTCCCCATCTATCGTTGGTAAGACTGAAACTCGAAGGTCGTAATCATTTCCTTTGTACTTGAGATTAATATGGCCGTCCTGGGCCTTGCGCTTCTCGGTAATATCCAGCTTGGAAAGAATCTTGATACGGGAAATTACTTCCTTTCTCATCGCTGCCGGAATCGTCATCACGTCGTGTAGTATCCCGTCAACTCTAAAGCGAACAAACATTTTGTTGCCGGCCGGTTCAAAATGAATATCGCTTGCAACGGAATCTATTGCATCCCTGATTACGAAATTTATCAGCTTAACAACCTGTCCCGCTTCACTTGACTGTGCCAAATCCTCGGCATATTCATCGGACTCCTGTTCTATCTCCTCCTGGTCGAATCTGGCATCAACCAAGTCTTGTTTGGTCATCTGCTCAGCGCCATAATGCCGACTGATGGCCTGTATAATCTCTCTTTCAGTAGCTACCATCGGTTTTACATTGAAACCTGTCACCAGATTTATCTGGTCCAATGTGGGCAAGTCCAGCGGATTGACAATTGCTACATACAATGTATCCCCTTCAAACTTTACAGCGACAACATTGTGTTGGGTAACAAGCCACTGCGGCAAAAGCCGTACTATATGCGGCGACAGCTTCTCCTCAGAAAGCTTGATAAAATCAACACCGTGCTCTTTCGCAATGGACCTCGCCGTGTGCTCGTCTGAGAGAGGTTCGCCTTTAACATACTTTGACTGCCCGGCATCGGCTTGCTCCACAGCAGGAATGCTGTTAAGAGGATTGTCTTCCGTTTTTAAGCTCACAAAATCTCCTCGAGTTATATGACGCTGCTGCGTAATATTTCTATCAGCGCACCAACAACTGTTGCACTCCAATTATCGTTAGATAGTAAATGTCCCTTCCAATTATTCGGCATTTGAGGGTCGGCAGATACCAAAGATTACCCTGGTTCTGACCCTCGGAAAACCTGGCATCACGACTGAAGCAAGTGTTTCCTTGCCTCGGTCTTGCCGAAGATGAATTAAACTACCACGCCACAATGGAACTATAGGAGGGGCCGAAAGAGACAATTATCTATTTCGGAACCTTCTAAGACAACAAGAAATGGTTGAATATAGTGAATCCATTGATTCAGCTATTTGCAGTCTTTGACTTAGTTCGGAATTAAGTACTGTCCACCCTGGCTGGGCGCCGTGGCGACCGCTACTATTAATGCACGGTGGTCTTTTAGAGCAGCGCTTTTGCTGCCCTGTTCTCAACTCTTTTGCACAATTTCCACAGGTTCCACGTAATCGACGTTAATTTGTCCCGAGTATTTTGGCAAAGCAAGGCAAAAGATGCTTCCCTGACCGGGAGTGCTTTCAGCCCAGACTCGCCCCCCTTGTGCCACAATCAACTGTTTTGCTACGTATAGTCCCAATCCGATTCCATGTGACCCTGGACCGGCATATTTATCGCTTTGAATGAAATTATTGAAAACTTTGCTTATATCCTCGCTGCCTATTCCATCACTGGTATCTTGCATATTTATCTGCACCTCATCATCCAAATCCCTGACTGTAATTCGGATAGTACTACCCATCGGTGAAAATTTGACAGTATTGTCGAACAGATTCACGAGTATTTGCCTTACCAGACCGTGGTCCGCATATACTGTGAAACCGGGGTCAGATGGAAAGGGTGCCAACAATTTTATCTTTTTTTCTTCAGCTAAGCCGGCAAGCAGGAATATTGATTCGGAAACCACCTCTTGTATATCAACTTTGGTTTTTCGAAGCTGTACATTGCCGGTCTCTATCTTTGAAATATCAAGAAAATCGCTGATGATTTTTGCCAGATTATCGATTGTCTTATCTGCGATTTCAAGATTTTTCAAAAGTTGGGCACTGATTGTCCCTAACCTTCCGGCCATTGCATCAGAAATAATCCTTTTGAAGATACCCAACGATGTTCGAAGCTCTTGTGAAACGGTCACGGCAAGTTCGTTTTTTAGCCGGTCATACGTCTTGAGTTTCTCTTCGGTCTCTTTTCCCTTGACCACATTCTCTACACTTACAGGCAAAACCTTAAGATAATTACGCTCGTGGTCTTTTATAAGATAATCAGACGCACCGGCTTTCATAGCTCTTACGGCAACTCCCTCGTCACCGGCTCCTGTGGCGATAATGAATGGAATATCTTTGATTGAATCAAAAATGTCAAACGCCGTTCCATCGCCAAGAACATAGTCTATAATTGCAATGTCAAATGTGTCGGCACCCAGGATGCTATTGGCTTCTGAAACAGAACCGGCTATTGTGCAATCATAGGGAAGTTTTTCGTCTTCAACTAACTGCTTAAAGGCGGTCTGGTCAATCTTGTCATCTTCGATTAGTAAAACTTTATATCTTGCGTTATCCATATTACACCTTCCATTCAACAGCAATCGGAAAATCACTATATTCTTCTAATTTTGTAGACATAGCAGCCCCCCTGCTTTTGCCGCTGCACAAGACAACTCTTCCCCAATGCTGAATTTTGGCAGGGTAAAGCAGAAAATGTTTCCTCGTTCGTCCTCGCTTTCAGCCCATATACAACCGCCGTGCATTTCCACTAATTCCTTGGCTAACGGCAAGCCCAAAGACAAATCTTCTTTGTCTGAACGGAGATGTTCTTCAATCTGTGCAAAGAGATTGAAAATCTCATCTGTCTGGCCACTCCCAATAGTCGGGCCGTCGTCTTGCACCTCCACCGCAATCTGATAGCCAATATCTTTTACTTGTACGCGGACACAGCCGTTCGAAGCAATGGTCTTTATTGAATTGTTAATAAGATTGGTTAGTACCTGTACTATCCTGTCATAATCTGCTTCGACAACGATATCGGAATGAGGCACAAAACTCTTTAAGTCAATGCTTTTTTCAGATGCAAGCGGCGATAACGCTTGTACAACTTCGGAAACAGCCGAGCGAAAACCGAACTTGGTCAGCTTCAATTTCATCTTGCCCTCATCAACTTTAGAAATGTCAAGAAAATCACTAATAACCCCTCTGGCCTTATCAATATGCTCCTCGGACAGCAATCTCATCAATGTCTCTGAAACCATGATAGCCAATTCACTTTTTAGCTGATTTTGCTTCTTCAATTGTTGATTTGCCCTTTTAAGCTCATCCTCAACAAGAATGTTGTCCGAAATATCGCGAGCCGATCTCACAATCGCAACACCGCTTCCGTTTTCATCTTCGATGGTTGACGTTGAAAGAGAAACTGGAAATACGCTGCCGTCTTTTCGTTTGTGGTAAAAGCCAACTTGCCAGGAGCTTCCACCAATTTGGGAACCACTCGCCATATGCTCACATTGGTCTTTTCCTATCCAGAGCGTATCGCTGTCTTCTCCAATAACGTCTTCCTTCTTGTATCCGTAACTTTCACAGAATGCTTGATTGACGAAGATAATCTTGTTCTTCATATCGGTAATATAAACACTATCCTCGGTGCTCATAATAGCACCGGACAGCAGTCGCAGCTCTTCTACCATCTTTTTGTGTTTGATGGCATTTTCGACTGTTATTGGAACAGCTCCGAGATAGTTTTGTTCACTGTCTTTTATCAGATAATCATAAGCACCGGCCCTCTGGGCTTCGACAGCTATTGCTTCATCACCGGCTCCGGTGACAAATATAATGGGAGTATCCTTCACCAGGTCCAGGACATCAAACGCTGTACCGTCTCCAAGCATGTAGTCTACAATTACAACGTCGAATCTGTCAGAACTCAGTGTGCACTTGGCCTCTGAAACAGACCCGGCCATTGTGCAATCATACGGAAGATTTTCTTCTTCAACGAACTTGTTAAAGGCCATTTGGTCCACTTTATCATCTTCAATCAGCAAAATTTTGTATCTTGTATTTTCCATAGTCTTATTCTCCATTTGGTAACTCGCTTAAAGTCCAGTACAACTCAAGTACCCTGATTGCCTCTACGAATTTTTCATAATCAACGGGCTTAACAATATAACCCGCAACACCCAGCTTAAAGCTTGCATCTATATCCGGCGCCTCTTTAGATGTGGTTAAGGCCACAACAGGAATCTTTCTCAACTCCTCCTCCCCTTTTGCGATTTTCAGGAATTCCAGACCGTTTAACTTCGGCAAATTCAAATCCAAAAGAATAACACACGGCTTTTTATTGCTCTCGTTTTGCAAATACTTCAACGCTTCCTCACCGTTGACCGTGTGAACCAGTTGATTTATAACCTTCAAATCCTTCAATGCACGCCTAACCGTCAGCGCATCTATCCTGTCATCTTCAACTAACAATATCGGCTTCGAGTTTCGCATCATATTCAACCTCACTTTCTGGCTTTGGCAGCATAAAGAAAAACGTGCTTCCTTCACCCGGCTTTGACTCCACCCAAATCTTTCCACCATATAACTCCACGATTTTCTTTACCACGCTAAGGCCCACGCCGGTACTTTCAACCTCATCACGTGGCGACAACGTCTGGAATATCTGGAATATCTTCTCGTAGTGTTGTTTTTCAATCCCTGGGCCGTTATCAGAAACACTGAACTTCCAAAAGCCGTCCTCTTGGACACAGCCGATTCTTATCCGGCCCCGTGGCTTGTCCATGTATTTTACGGCATTGCTCAACAAATTCTGAAACACTTGCATAGTGCGGGTCTCTTCACATTCAATTATGGGCAGTTCATTTTCGACTCTAATCTCAATATTTTCCGGCGGAGCAACCAGGTCGATAACCTCTGAAACAAGTTCATTCAGATTCACCCGAACTTGTTTTACTTTTTCACGCCCAACTCTGGAATATTGAAGCACACCATCAATCAGGTTATGCATCCGAACCACTCGGCCCGAAAGCAGACCTATCTGCTCTCTGCCCTCTTCATCAAGCTTGTCCGCATAATCCGTTGATATCCAGTCGGCTAAGGTCTTAATCCCACGCAGCGGAGCCTTCAAATCGTGCGAAACGATATATGCAAAATCCTTTAATTCCTTATTGATACTTTCCACTTGCTCCAGGAGCTTCTCTCGCTCTTCCTCCACTTTCTTGCGCTCAGTGACGTCGCGTGCGACGGCTATTACGTAGTCTTCTTTGCCTTGACTTACATACTTTAAACTTGTCTCAGCATAAAATGTCGTTGCATCCTTGCACCTGTGCCGGCCTTGTATGACTAAATCTGACTTGACTTTGAGTTTTTCTGTTTGTCGCTGCCAGGCGGATTCGTCTCGTATAGATTCCTCGATGTCTTTAAAGCTCATAGTGAGCAGTTCTTCTTGCGTATACCCGAGACTGGCACATGCCTTATCGTTTACATCCAGAAAGCGGCCCCATTTAAGTTCCATAACAAAAATACAGTCATTTGACCGGTCTATTAGATTTCGAAATAATTCCAGTTTTTCTCTGGTCTTTCTGCGTTCTGCAATTCTGCCCAGATGTTCGCCAACCGCATCTAACAATTCACTTTCTTCTTGAAAGAATGGGCCTTCGTCGCTTTCTGCATTGTCCCCAAGGTAGTAAACCTCAATCTCCCCGGCTTTCTCTCTTCCCACTTTTATCTGGGCATGCTGACTTAATTCGCTTTTGTCGAAATTATCCGTTATATATTTGACCCCATTGAAAGTGATTCTTACGCAGGTGAAATCCGGATACTGATATGCCATACGAATCAGTTCTGTCGTTCCCTGGAATATCGCTCCCAGCGGAATCCCCGGCTGCTCAACAAGTTTTGAAAGACTATATAGACAATTAATTTCCTTGATACGCTCTTCTAATGTCTCTTGGGTCGAGGTCCGCTGCTCAACTTCATCTTCGAGTTTTGCTGTGCGCTCCTGCACTTTTTCCTCAAGGTCTATATAAGATTCTTTTAATTTGCCGGCCATAGCATTGAAAGATGCAGCCAACTCGCCGATTTCATCATTCGTGGTAATATTGAGCCTCAAAGAAAAATCGCCTTGAGCAATGGCTTGAGTAGTTTGAGCTAAGTTAGCCACTGGTTTTGATATTGAACGAGCAATGGTTAATCCCAAAATAATCGACACAAGGAATGCACCAATAATCACAGCAAACATGATCAAATGGGTATTCCTGGCTAAGGCCTGGCTTTCTGCTTTTATCTTATTCACGATTCTTGCCCGGTTTTCTCCAAGCCGATCAATAAGTTCCTTTAATTCTCTAAACACGAGGTGTTCCTGGGTTTCAATTGTTTTTTGTTCAACAATAATTTTGCACATATCTTGCGCTACACGCTCATAGGCATTAAGGTCCTTCAAAGTTTCTTGTAAAGGTTCGATCAAAGAATTATCTTTAACCTTCTTCAAACTCTCCAACCATTCAACGCCATGTTCTTTATCTTTGTATTGATAGAGTGCCTCCTTACTTTTATATTGCATTAGCTCCGCATCTCTGGTAAGTGCATTATCTTGTAATGCAACCAAAGCGGATAGAATCTTGTGTCGTAATTCTTTTTCCAGGCTTTCCTTTTCTTTAGTCACTTTGTTTTTTGCAAGGCTTCGTTTGTGAAGAGCTATCAATCTATTAGAAATCTTTGCAAGTTCTCCGGCATCTTTATGAAAAGCTTCTACATTAAACCCTAAATCCGGAAGCTTTTTTGCATACTCATTATTTAACTGTTTAAATAATGTATCAACTTTTGCTCTTATCTGTTCATAGCCTAATTTTTCTCTAACGTAGTCTTCGATGTTTTCAGTCTGAATCAGTGCTAATAATTTAACCACTGATTTATTAAGGAGAATATTAAGTTCAAGCACTTTCGTTATAATTTCACTATTGGTTTGAATGTTGTTATGAGAAATTGCACTGAAAATACCAACAAACCCCACCAATGAGGCTATGAGTGTAAATCCAATAATCAATTTGTTGCCTATTTTCATTTTATGCTCATGCTTTATATTATTTATTCACTTACAATCTCCTCGGCATCATCTAAAATATATTGCGGAATTTCTATTCCTATTTCTTTCGCTGTTTTCATATTAATAATCACATAAT
>Ga0114919_10001570_pt1 | contig 18293 bp, 14 predicted proteins | sample BlataG_FD_88682 | JGI IMG/M metagenome (GOLD analysis project Ga0114919, IMG submission 88682) | Deep subsurface microbial communities from Black Sea to uncover new lineages of life (NeLLi) - Black_00105 metaG | ecosystem: Environmental > Aquatic > Marine > Oceanic > Sediment | place: Atlantic... | reverse complement strand
GCTGATCTGATTAGTCTTTGGGGAGTAGGCCCGGTTTTCGCAAGAAGAATTATTAAATACCGGGATCTTCTGGGAGGGTTTGTTTCAAAGGATCAGTTGCTTGAAGTTTACGGGTTTAAACAGGAGACCCTGAAAAGGATTTCCCCCTTTATTGAGGTCGATTCTGTATTGATAATTAAAATTAACATTAATGAAGCAACCTATCGCGAATTGATCAGGCATCCCTATTTGAATGAATATCAGGTGAGTGCCATTTTGAATTACAGAAAACTGAAGGGTCGTTATACCGGGGTTAAGGAACTGACAGAAAACAAACTTTTGCCACACAACACATTTCTTCGGGTTAGATCATATTTATGTGTTGAATAAAAAGAATAATTCTATTTTTTTTCTTAACTTTATAGAAGATCGGATTATTGAATAATAATAGGTTTGTAACTAATCAGTATATTGGGAAGAAAAAGGGTAAATATTTTTCTATTTATTCTTTGGAAAAAAAAAACCAATTTATAAATTTGCGGCTCAAATAAAATATGAATTATGATTGTAATACCGATAAAAGAAGGTGAAAACATTGACAGAGCCTTAAAAAAGTTCAAGCGAAAATTTGAAAAAACAGGTGTAATCAGGGAACTCAGAGAGAGACAAGCTTTTATGAAACCCTCAGTTCGAAGAAGGAATGAGATAAAAAAGGCTGTTTATATCCAACGGATACAGCAAGATGAAGATTAACATCAACCTATTTGTTGATCTTTCCGGTCATTCGTAAGTACAGTTAATCACTATTTCCCAGGCAAATATGTCGTTATATATCAGGTAATTATGGATTTGTTTTATAAATAAATGAAAATAAATTCATCGTTCCTCTTATTCACATCGTTAATAGAATATAGCAAACCTTAATCAATAAGGTTACTGATGAGGCACAAGGAATCCTTTCTCAAATATCTCACATTTGAAAAACATTACTCTCCCCATACTGTACGTTCGTATGAAAACGACTTGAATCAGTTTTACGATTTCTGTATGAATACGCAAAGTGAACACAGTATTATTAAAGTTAATTTTAAAGATATCAGGGCATGGGTTGTGTTCTTAATGGAAAATAGAATTTCAGCACGAACTATTAATCGTAAAATATCAACCTTAAAAACATTTTTTAAATTCCTGATGCGTGAAGGGTTAATCGATTCCAACCCGGTCGATAAGGTTTTTACACTCAAGCAGAAAAAAAACCTTCCTCAGTTTATCGAGCAGGCACAGATGGATGAGCTACTTGATTTTTATCAATTCGGAGATGATTTTGAAGGCGTAAGAAACAGGTTAATTATTGAGATGTTATATGTAACCGGAATGCGACGAGCTGAATTGATTAACCTTAAAGACCTTGATATTGATATTTCCCGTCTTACCATAAAAGTGCTGGGAAAAAGGAACAAGGAAAGAATAATACCTATTACGAAAGAATTCAGAAAAAGTATTGAAGCATATCGTGTAGTGAGAAATGATATAAATACAGATACGGTGAACTCTTGTTTTTTCCTCACGAAAAGCGGTAAGAAATTATATGAAAAATTGGTTTACAGGATCGTTAACAAACATCTTGGCTTGATCACTACTCTGGAAAAGAAAAGCCCTCATATTTTAAGACATACCTTTGCTACTCATTTGCTAAACAGGGGGGCTGACTTAAACGCCATCAAGGAATTGCTTGGTCATTCCAGCCTGTCGGCGACAGAAATATACACACACAATACTTTTAAAAGGCTAAAACAAATATATAAACAAGCTCATCCAAGAGCATAATAAAAAGTGAGGTATTCAGATGAATATTCAAATTCATTCGGTTCGGTTTGATGCCGATAAAAAGTTACTCAATTTTATAAGGGGTAAGGTGAAGAAATTGCTTCAGTATAGTGATGATATTATTGGAGCTGAAGTATTTTTACGTTTGGATAAAGCACAAGATGCTGACAATAAAATTACTGAAATCAAGTTAGATATTCCCCGGAGTCCATTGTTTGCAAGGAAGCAGAACAAGACTTTTGAGGAGGCTACCGACCATGCCGTCGATGCTCTTAAGAAGCAAATAACCAGGCAGAAAGAAAAAATGCGCGGTGTTTAAGACCCTGAAAATTTATACAAATTATTTTTTGTGATATAAATAAAATATTCCTACATTTGCAAACCGATTTTCAGGAGTGTTCCTGAAATCCGGAGTTCTTTCAAATCGCCGATGTAGCTCAGTTGGTCAGAGCAGCTGATTTGTAATCAGCAGGTCGTGGGTTCGAATCCCTCCATCGGCTCATGTACTGACAGTAGGGATAGAAAGTTGAATAATAATTTCAGGATTATTCCAAAAAAATATTCAATAAAACAATAAGTTTCTATAGGGGAGATACCAAAGTGGCCAACTGGGGCAGACTGTAAATCTGCTGGCGAATGCCTTCGTAGGTTCGAATCCTGCTCTCCCCACTCAATAGGTGGGTTGTAAAAAGCAGTCGGGAAGATTCTGGCTGTGGCTGGCAAAAACAGGCGGGAGTAGCTCAGTTGGTAGAGCATCAGCCTTCCAAGCTGAGGGTCGCGGATTCGAATTCCGTCTCCCGCTCTATTCTTTTCAAGCCGATGTAGCTCAGTTGGTAGAGCGCATCCTTGGTAAGGATGAGGTCACGGGTTCAAGTCCCGTCATTGGCTCAACAAAACTGACTTCGGTTTGTTTTGAAGTAATGAGAAAAAAAGAAAAGGAGTTCTGCCGAAGGCATCCCTTCGGGAAAATCCCGTCATTGGCTCAAGAATAACAGTTGAAACAAAAATAAATGAAATATTTAATTATCTAATTTTATAAAATTATGGCTAAAGAAAAATTCAAAAGAACCAAACCTCATGTAAACGTCGGAACCATTGGTCATGTTGACCATGGTAAAACCACCTTAACTTCAGCTATTACAAGGGTATTACACAAAGATGGATTGGCCGAGATTAAAGACTTTGATTCAATTGATAATGCACCGGAAGAGAAAGAAAGGGGTATTACGATAAATACAGCTCATGTCGAGTATGAAACTGTTAACCGGCATTATGCTCATGTTGATTGCCCCGGTCATGCTGACTATGTTAAAAATATGGTAACCGGTGCGGCACAGATGGATGGAGCTATACTTGTTGTTGCAGCTGATGATGGTCCAATGCCGCAAACCCGTGAACATATCTTGCTTGCTCGTCAGGTAAATGTTCCGAAAATCGTTGTTTTTCTGAATAAAGTTGATATGGTTGATGATGAGGAATTAATTGAGTTGGTTGAAATGGAGGTTAGGGAGTTGCTTGATTTTTACGAGTTTGATGGTGATGATGTTCCTGTGATCAAAGGTTCAGCCCTGGGAGCCATGAATGGTGAAGCAAAATGGGAAGAAAAAGTTGTGGAATTAATGAAAGCCGTTGATGAATATATCCCTGTACCTCCACGTGATAAGGAGAAAGCTTTCCTTATGCCTATCGAAGATATATTTTCGATTACAGGTCGTGGAACTGTTGCAACCGGAAGAATTGAATTAGGTACTGTTCACACAGGAGATGAATTGGAAATGATTGGACTTGGTGCGAACAAAAGAAAAACCGTATGCACCGGAGTTGAAATGTTCAGGAAGATTCTGGATGATGGTGAAGCGGGAGATAACGTTGGTTTGCTGCTTAGAGGTGTTGATAAAAGGGAGGTGAAAAGAGGTATGGTATTAGCCAAGCCAGGATCTATTACCCCTCATACTAAATTTAAAGCTGAGGTATATGTCTTAAAGAAAGAAGAAGGCGGACGTCATACTCCATTCCATAATAAGTACCGTCCTCAATTTTATCTGAGAACCCTTGACGTAACCGGAGAAATTGCCCTTCCGGAAGGCACTGAAATGGTAATGCCAGGCGATAATGTAACCATTACCGTTGATTTGATTTATCCTGTTGCTCTTAATAATGGTTTGCGTTTTGCAATTCGGGAAGGTGGCAGGACAGTTGGCGCTGGACAAGTAACAGGTATTATTGACTAGAAGGCTTTATCAACATATAGGTTTTTAGGTTTTTCATTGCAAGCCCGTTATTTTTTAAACCTCAGAAGATACACACGGGTGTAGCTCAGTTGGTAGAGCACTGGTCTCCAAAACCAGGTGTCGGGCGTTCGAGTCGCTCCTCCCGTGCAAAATCATAGATAATATGAAGATCAAATCATATTTCCAGGATGCCTATAATGAGTTGATGCATAAAGTATCATGGCCAACATGGAAAGAGTTGCAGAGTAGTGCAATTGTTGTGATGATTGCATCCATGATTATTGCCCTGGTTATCTTTGCTATGGATTATTCATTTGAGAATTTGATGGGGTTGATTTATAGTATGTTTTTTTAAATAAGGGTTGGAAAAAATGAGCGAGAATGTGATGAAATGGTATGTTCTTAGGGCAATTGGGGGGAAGGAAAAAAAAGTCAAGGATTACATCGATAGCGAAATTAGCAGACTAAATTTGCAGGATTATATTTCTCAGGTTCTGATACCTACTGAAAGAGTATACCAGATCCGAAGAGGGAAGAAAATCAGTAAGGAAAGAATTTTCTTTCCGGGTTATATCCTTGTTGAAGCTGCTTTAGTTGGCGAAATACCTCATATCCTAAGAAATATTCCGAATGTCATGGGTTTTTTAGGAACCAAAAGGGGGGAACCTGTGCCATTACGTTCCAGTGAAGTAAACCGAATTCTGGGAAGAGTCGATGAACTTGCGGCCAGTGGTGAGGAAATCAGTGTGCCGTTCTGTGAAGGAGAATCGGTTAAAGTAATTGATGGACCATTTAACAGTTTTACAGGTATAATTGAAGAGGTTAACGAGGAAAAAAAGAAACTGAAAGTAATGGTGAAAATATTCGGCAGGAAAACACCATTGGAGCTCAGTTTTATGCAGGTTGAAAAAGAATAACAAATACTGATAGTTACAATAATCTATAAATGCTTCCGTAGTAACTATCATGAATCAATTAAAATGTAGTATTGTAATTCATCATGGCAAAAGAAGTTGATGGTATAATAAAATTACAAATTCGTGGAGGAGCGGCTAATCCATCCCCGCCAGTCGGACCGGCACTGGGTGCCAAAGGAGTGAATATAATGGAGTTCTGCAAGCAATTTAATGCAAGAACCCAGGATAGTGCGGGGAAACTGATACCGGTGATTATCACTGTTTCTCGAGACAAATCCTTTGATTTTGTAACGAAAACACCACCGGTTGCGGTCCAGTTACTTGAAGCTGCCAAAATCAAATCAGGTTCTTCCGAGCCTAATCGCGATAAGGTTGGTTCGGTATCATGGGGCCAGGTTAAAACCATTGCTCAGGATAAAATGTCTGATTTAAATGCATTTACAATTGAATCAGCCATGAAGATGGTCGCGGGAACCGCCAGAAGTATGGGAATCACTGTCGAAGGTGTTTTTCCTGGTGGTAATTAATTAAACACTGAATTTGTAACATGACTAAATTGACAAAAAACAGGAAGATAGCTTTAGAGAAAATTGAACAGGAAAAACTCTACAAGTTATCTGAAGCAGCCGGATTAATGAAAGATATTTCTTTTACAAAGTTCGATGCTTCGGTGGATATTAATGTCAGGTTGGGTATTGATCCAAGAAAATCCAATCAGATGGTACGGGGTGTAGTGACCTTACCCCATGGAACCGGAAAGGAAACCAAGGTGCTGGTTCTCTGTACACCGGATAAGGAAGATGAAGCTAAAGAAGCAGGTGCCGATTTTGTTGGACTGGATGAGTATATTGACAAAATAAAGAATGGCTGGACAGATATTGATGTAATCATTACCATGCCCCCGGTTATGTCAAAAGTCGGGCAGCTTGGCCGGATACTTGGTCCACGAGGATTAATGCCTAACCCGAAAAGTGGCACTGTTACGATGGATATAGGTAAAGCAGTAAAGGATGTAAAGCAGGGGAAAATTGATTTTAAGGTAGATAAGTATGGTATAATCCATTCCGCGATCGGAAAGGTATCTTTTGAACCGGATAAGATTATAGAAAATGCAAGGGAATTTCTTGGCACAATTGTCAAACTTAAACCTGCTGCAGCAAAAGGCACCTATATTAAAAGTGTTTATCTTTCCAGTACAATGAGCCCTGGCATAAAGGTAGATACAAAATCTATAGAAGAGTAATTGTTTAATAATGAACGCTTATTGGGGATCATTGAAAGTAAATTACTAAGGGATGAAACGGGAAGAAAAAAATACCATAATTGATAGTCTTGCTGAGAAGATAAAAAACTGTAACCATTTTTATCTGACAGATATTTCCGAATTAAATGCCATTGATACAAATGCCTTGCGTCGTGAGTGTTTTAAGAAAGATATCATGTTACTTGTTGTTAAAAACACGCTGTTGAAAAAGGCATTGGAAAAATCAGAAGGCAATTTCGGTGAATTATATAATTTACTGAAGAACTCTACTTCTATCATGTTTTCCGATACCGGGAATGTGCCGGCCAAATTAATAAAGGAATTCAGAAAGAAGCATGATAAGCCTGTTTTAAAGGCTGCATTTGTAGAACAATCGATTTATATCGGGGAGGAGAATCTGGAAACCCTTTCGATGCTTAAATCAAAAGAGGAACTTATTGGAGACATTATTTTACTGCTTCAATCTCCGGTCAAGAATGTTCTGTCAGCCTTGCAATCAGGTAATAATATTTTACTTGGTGTTATGAAAACGCTATCAGAAAGAAAGTAAAAAAATTGATTAATAAACAAATAATAAAAATAATTAGAAATGGCAGATTTAAAGAAGCTTGCAACAGAATTGGTTAATTTAACCGTAAAGGAAGTTAATGAGTTAGCTGATATTTTAAAAGAAGAGCATGGGATTGAGCCTGCAGCAGCAGCAGTTGCAGTTGCAGGGCCTGCTGCAGACGGCGGTGAAGGAACTGCTGCTGAAGAAAAGAAAGAATTCAATGTGATTCTAAAAGCTCCCGGTGGAGCAAAATTACAAATTGTAAAGCTGGTTAAGGAAATAACCGGTCTTGGTTTGAAAGAAGCAAAAGGTGTTGTTGATTCTGCGCCCGTTCCGGTAAAAGAAAGTGTTCCTATTGAAGAAGCTGAATCCATCAAAGCTCAACTGGAAGAAGCCGGAGCCGAAGTTGAACTTAAATAGTGAAGCTTGTATATTCTGAAGCCCTCTGGGTTTGGATGTGTCTGAAAAGCGAAATTTTAATAATTAGCCGCAAGGTTTATCCTCGTTACGGTTAATGAATTATATTAAAATTTTGCTTTTGGGATTGTATCAAAGCCTTTTTGTTGTTATATATAATTTTACTTAGTTCAATTAATCTCCTTTGGAAATGTCATCAAAAATTAATAAACGTATCAGTTTCGCCTCCATAAAAAGCCAACTTGAGTACCCTGATTTTCTTGAAATACAGTTAAAATCATTCAGTGATTTTTTTCAGCTTGAAACAATAGCCGATAATAGAAAAAAAGAGGGATTATATAAAGTATTTAGTGAGAATTTTCCAATCACCGATACAAGGAATAACTTTGTGCTTGAATTTATCGATTATTCCATTGATCCCCCCCGGTATACAATTGATGAATGTACCGAACGTGGGTTAACCTATAGCGTTCCACTAAAAGCAAAACTAAGACTATATTGTACCGACCCTGAACATGAGGACTTCGACACAGTGGTTCAGGATGTTTATCTGGGTACCATTCCTTACATGACAAGTCGTGGCACCTTTGTCATTAACGGCGCCGAGCGTGTGATTGTATCTCAATTACATAGATCCCCAGGAGTGTTTTTTGGCCAAAGTATTCATGCCAATGGTACAAAATTGTACTCCGCAAGGGTAATTCCTTTCAGAGGCTCATGGATTGAATTCTCAACCGATATAAACAACGTAATGTATGCTTATATCGACAGGAAGAAAAAATTACCGGTTACGACCCTTTTTCGTGCTATAGGGTATGAAAGCGATAAAGATATCCTTGAGATCTTTGGCCTGGCTGATGAGGTAAAAGTTTCTAAAACCGGATTAAAAAAGATGGTTGGGCGAAAATTGGCTGCAAGGGTTTTAAGAAGCTGGATTGAAGATTTTGTGGATGAGGATACAGGAGAAGTTGTTTCCATTGAAAGAAATGAAGTGATAATTGACAGAGAAACGGTAATAGAATCCGAACATATCGATCAAATCGTTGATTCGGGAACCAAATCTATTCTTATACATAAGGAAGATCATAGCTCATCCGACTTTGCGATTATTTTAAATACCCTGCAAAAAGATCCTTGTAATTCAGAAAAGGAAGCGGTTCTTCATATTTACCGTCAGCTACGTAATTCCGAACCACCTGATGATGCTACTGCCAGGGATGTTATCGAAAAATTATTCTTTTCGGATAAACGCTATGATCTTGGTGAAGTCGGACGATTCCGGATCAACAGAAAACTGGGCCTTAAAACAGAAATGGACATCAAGGTGCTGACTAAGGAAGATATCATTAAGATTATAAAATATCTTATTGAATTAATTAACTCCAAGGCAGATGTTGACGATATTGATCATTTAAGCAACCGGAGGGTTAGGACTGTCGGCGAACAACTCTATAACCAGTTTGGAATTGGTTTGGCACGTATGGCAAGAACTATCAGAGAGAGAATGAATGTAAGGGATAACGAGGTTTTTACCCCGGTTGATCTTATTAATGCAAAAACATTGTCTTCGGTAATCAATTCATTTTTTGGAACCAATCAGTTATCCCAGTTTATGGATCAAACCAATCCATTGGCTGAAATGACACATAAACGCAGGATGTCAGCCCTTGGCCCGGGTGGTTTATCCAGAGAACGTGCCGGATTTGAAGTTCGTGACGTACACTATACCCACTATGGGAGATTATGTCCAATTGAAACACCTGAAGGACCCAATATTGGCCTGATATCCTCCTTATGTGTGTATGCTAAGATAAATGATCTTGGATTTATTGAAACACCATACCGGAAGGTTAATAAAGGACAGGTTAACCTGAATCGCGACGGGGTTGTATTTCTTAGCGCTGAGGAAGAAGAGAATAATGTAATAGCACAGGCTAACGCACCATTGAATGAGGATGGAGCTTTTATTAATCCAAGGGTAAAAGCCAGGTATGAAGGTGATTTCCCACATGCCGAAGCAGATAAAGTTGATTTAATGGACGTTGCGCCCAACCAGATTGCCTCTATCGCAGCATCTCTTATACCCTTCCTTGAACATGATGATGCAAACCGTGCCCTGATGGGATCTAACATGATGCGACAGGCTGTACCCTTAATTAATCCCGAAGCCCCAATTGTAGGAACCGGTTTGGAGAAGACTATGGTACAGGATTCGAGAATTCTATTCATTGCCGAAGGGGATGGAATTGTTGAATATGTTGACGCAAATGAAATTGTAATCAGGTATTCACGGTCGGATGAAGAAAAATTTGTAAGTTTTGAGGAAGACGTAAAAATTTATTCCCTGCCCAAATATAAGAAGACAAACCAAAATACTTGTGTGAACCTGATGCCTGTTGTTAGAAAGGGAGAAAAAGTAACCAAAGGGCAGATCCTAACCGAAGGTTATGGAACCAAGAACGGTGAACTGGCGTTAGGAAGGAACCTCAAAGTTGCTTTCATGCCATGGAAAGGTTATAATTTTGAGGATGCAATTGTCGTATCAGAGAGAGTTGTACGTGATGACATTTTCACATCCATCCATATTGAAGAATATCTCCTCGAGGTTCGTGATACGAAACGGGGATTGGAAGAATTGACTTCAGATATTCCCAATGTCAGTGAAGAAGCCACCAGAAATCTTGATGAGAATGGTTTAATAAGAATTGGAGCACATATCGGTCCTGGTGATATCTTAATTGGAAAAATTACTCCTAAAGGAGAGTCTGATCCGTCTCCGGAAGAAAAATTACTCCGCGCTATTTTCGGTGATAAGGCTGGTGATGTAAAAGATGCTTCCCTGAAAGCCGGACCTTCACTTGAAGGCGTGGTTGTTTCTAAAAGGCTTTTCTCACGATCGATAAAAGACCGTAAGGCAAAAACGGCTGAAAAACCAATCCTCGAAAAAATTGAAACGGATTATAACAAGAGCATTGAGGAATTAAATGCCAAACTGATTGATAAATTGTTCATACTGGTCAATGGAAAAACATCACAGGGAGTGAGGAACTTTCTTAATGAGGATGTTATTCCAAAGGGCACAAAATTTACACTTAGACTTCTTCAAGGGGTTAATTATATAAATGTTAATCCGGGCAAGTGGACAACAGACAAACGGAAAAACGATACAATAAAACAATTGCTTCATAATTATCTTATAAAATATAAGGAACTCGAGAGTATTTATAAGAGAAAAAAATACAATCTTACACTGGGCGATGAACTACCTGTAGGTATTATACAGCTTGCCAAAGTTTACGTTGCAAAGAAGAGAAAAATTAAATTGGGGGATAAAATGGCAGGCAGACATGGTAATAAGGGGATTATTGCCAAGATCGTACGGGAAGAAGATATGCCCTTCCTTGAGGACGGCACACCGGTTGATATTGTACTTAATCCGCTTGGAGTACCTTCCAGGATGAACCTTGGACAGATATATGAAACGGTTTTGGGATGGGCTGGCAAGGAGCTAGGTCTGTCTTTCTCATCTCCAATTTTTGATGGTGCAACACTGGAAGAAATCACCGGGTATACTGAAAAAGCGAAACTTCCAATGTATGGTAAAACTTATTTGTACGACGGTGGCACAGGTAAGCGGTTTGATCAACCGGCAACAGTTGGTATAATTTACATGTTAAAACTGGGCCATATGGTTGATGACAAAATGCACGCCCGGTCGATCGGGCCTTATTCACTGATTACCCAGCAACCTTTGGGAGGGAAAGCCCAATTTGGCGGACAACGATTTGGAGAAATGGAAGTTTGGGCTATCGAAGCATTCGGAGCATCCAATACGTTACAGGAGTTATTAACCGTTAAATCAGATGACGTAATAGGAAGAGCCAAAGCTTACGAAGCTGTTGTAAAGGGAGAACCTATGCCGGTTCCTGGCATTCCGGAATCACTTAATGTTTTATTACATGAATTAAGAGGGCTTGGACTGAGTATTAACCTTTATTAGAAAATGAAGAATGACCCTGATTACATTTACTTCCTGATTTATAACTTTTTAATATATAACTTATGCCATTCAAAAGAGATACTAAAGTAAAAAGTAGTTTTACAAAAGTCTCTATAGGTCTTGCCTCACCGGAAGAAATTCTTGAACAATCATGTGGTGAGGTATTGAAACCTGAAACAATCAATTACCGTACATACAAACCGGAACGAGATGGATTATTTTGTGAAAGAATTTTCGGTCCGGTAAAAGATTTTGAATGTCATTGCGGTAAATATAAGCGAATTCGCTATAAGGGAATCGTTTGTGATCGCTGTGGGGTTGAGGTAACTGAGAAAAAAGTAAGGAGAGAAAGGACGGGTCATATTTCCCTGGTTGTTCCGGTTGCTCATATCTGGTATTTCAAATCTCTTCCAAATAAAATAGGATACCTGCTTGGATTACCAACTAAAAAACTGGATGCCATCATCTATTATGAGCGTTATGTGGTTATCAATCCAGGGATTAAAGAAGCGGAGGGTGTAAAATACCTCGATTTTCTCACAGAAGAGGAATACATGGAAATCCTTGATTCTCTTCCAAAAGAAAATCAACACCTGGAAGATTCTGATCCGGATAAATTTATTGCCGATATGGGAGCTGAAGCTCTTTACAGGCTTCTTTCGCGCCTCACCCTGGATGAATTATCCTTTTTTTTAAGACATAAAGCAAATACAGAGACTTCACAACAGAGGAAAAATGAAGCTTTAAAAAGACTCCGGGTTGTCGAAGCATTCCGTATTTCGAAAAATGTTAACAAGCCTGAATGGATGATCATAAAGGTAGTGCCTGTTATACCACCTGAATTAAGACCCCTCGTTCCTTTAGACGGAGGCAGGTTTGCAACATCAGACCTGAATGACCTCTACCGTAGAGTAATTATTCGTAATAACAGGCTTAAACGACTTATTGAAATCAAGGCACCCGAAGTAATCCTCAGGAATGAAAAACGAATGCTTCAGGAAGCCGTAGATTCCCTTTTCGATAATTCAAGAAAAGCAAATGCCGTTAAAACAGATGGTAATCGACCACTAAAATCATTAAGCGACAGCTTGAAAGGCAAACAGGGTCGATTCAGACAAAACCTCCTGGGTAAGAGAGTGGATTATTCTGCCCGGTCGGTAATTGTTGTTGGACCAGAATTGAAACTACACGAATGCGGATTACCAAAGGAAATGGCTGCTGAGTTATATAAGCCGTTCATTATCCGTAAATTGATCGAACGGGGAATTGTTAAAACCGTTAAATCGGCAAAGAAAATTGTTGACCGGAAGGATCCGGTTGTTTGGGATATTCTGGAAAATGTATTGAAGGGCCATCCTGTATTGCTGAACCGTGCTCCAACTTTGCATAGATTGGGTATCCAGGCTTTCCAGCCGAAGTTGATAGAAGGTAAGGCAATACAGTTACATCCATTGGTTTGTACTGCATTTAATGCCGATTTTGATGGCGACCAAATGGCTGTTCATTTGCCTCTGGGGAACGCCGCTGTTCTTGAATCCCAGATGTTAATGCTCGCTTCTCATAATATTTTAAATCCGGCCAATGGAGCTCCGATTACTGTTCCGTCACAGGATATGGTACTTGGATTATATTATATTACCAAATCCCGTAAAGGAACAGATTCGGAAAAAGTTAAAGGAGAAGGATTGACATTTTATTCTCCCGAGGAAGCGACCATTGCCTATAATGAAGAGAAAGTTGATCTGCATGCCATTGTTAAAGTAAAAGTGGATGATATTGAAGATGGCAAACCGGTGAAGAAAATAGTTGAAACAACTGTTGGAAGGATTATTTTTAACCAGTTTGTACCGAATGAAGTGGGTTATATTAATAAGTTGCTAACTAAAAGATCTTTACGTGATATTATTGGAGAAGTTTTGAAAAAAACAGGTACAGCTACAACCGCCGGATTTCTGGATGACATAAAAAACCTGGGATACGAAATGGCATTTAAGGGAGGATTATCCTTTAACCTTGATGATGTGATTATTCCCGAGAAGAAAGCGGAATTTGTTAATGAGGGATATAAACAGGTTGATGAGGTTTTGAATAATTATAACATGGGATTTATAACCAATAATGAAAGGTATAACCAGATTATTGATATCTGGACCCATGCCAATGCCAGGTTAACGCAATCTCTTATGAATCAGCTTTCTTCTGATAAACAAGGATTTAATCCTGTATATATGATGTTGGATTCTGGCGCCAGGGGATCAAAAGAACAGATTCGTCAATTGTCGGGTATGAGAGGACTTATGGCTAAGCCACAGAAATCGGGTTCGACAGGATCAGAGATTATTGAAAACCCGATCCTTTCGAATTTTAAAGAAGGGCTTTCGGTACTTGAGTACTTTATATCGACACACGGTGCCAGAAAGGGTCTTGCCGACACAGCTTTAAAAACCGCTGATGCCGGTTATCTGACACGGAGATTGGTTGATGTGGCCCAGGACGTGATCATTATCCAGGATGATTGTGGTACACTACGAGGATTGGTAGCAACCGCAATAAAAAATAATGAAGAAGTAGTCGAGTCACTTTATGAGAGAATTCTTGGCAGAACCTCGGTTCATGATATTTATCACCCATTGACAGGTGAGTTAATTGTTTCGAATGGTGAAGAATTAAATGAAGAAATTGCCGGAATAATCGAGGATTCACCGATTGAACAAGTTGAAATCAGATCCGTTCTTACCTGCGAAGCAAAGAGAGGTGTTTGTGCCAAATGTTACGGAAGAAGCCTTGCTACAGGCAGGATGGTTCAGAAAGGTGAGGCTGTTGGGGTAATTGCAGCTCAATCGATTGGCGAACCAGGTACGCAGCTGACACTACGGACTTTCCACGTTGGTGGTACTGCTTCTAATATTACCGCTGAATCAAGTATTATTTCCAAATTCGATGGAATAGCTGAAATTGAAGAACTCAGATCAGTTGCGAAAAAAGATGAAACAGGTAAGAAAATGGAAATTGTAATTAGTCGGCTGGCTGAGATGAGAATCATTGACAAAAACACAAATATTGCCTTATCAAACTATAATATTCCCTATGGCTCCAGGCTTTATGTTAAAAACGGAGATGAAGTAAAGAAAAATGACTTGATCTGTGAGTGGGATCCTTATAACGCTGTTATCATATCTGAATCAACCGGTAAAATATCCTTTGAACATGTAATTGATAACATTACTTTCAGGGAAGAATCAGATGAACAAACAGGTTTCAGGGAAAAAGTAATCATTGAAACAAGGGATAAGACCAAAAATCCAACCATTAAAATCCTTTCAGGGAAAAGAGAAGTTCTTAAATCCTATAACCTGCCGGTTGGTGCTCATATTGCTGTTAGCGAACGTGATACCGTCAGTCATGGAGATATTTTAGTGAAAATTCCACGCGCAGTTGGTAAATCGGGAGATATCACCGGAGGATTGCCGCGTGTAACCGAGTTGTTTGAGGCAAGAAACCCATCCAACCCAGCCGTTGTGTCAGAAATTGACGGCGAAGTTAATTTTGGAAAGATCAAGAGGGGGAACCGCGAGATAATCATTACATCCAGGTCGGGGGAAATAAAAAAATACCTTGTTCCATTATCGAAACAAATCCTGGTTCAGGAAAATGACTATGTCAGGGCTGGTATTCCTCTATCGGATGGAGTCATTACCCCTGCTGATATCCTTGCCATTAAAGGACCAACTAAAGTACAGGAATATATTGTGAACGAGGTTCAGGAGGTATACCGCCTGCAGGGAGTAAAAATAAATGATAAACACTTTGAGACTATTGTGCGGCAAATGATGAGAAAAGTAGAAATTGTTGATCCCGGCGATACGAAATTCCTTGAGAAACAAATTACTGATAAATGGGAGTTCATGGATGAAAATGATTGGATTTTTGATAAGAAAGTCGTTATTGATCCGGGTGATTCTCCAGGTATCAAATCAGGTCAGATCATAACAGCCCGGAAACTAAGAGATGAAAACTCCGTTTTAAAACGGAAAGACCTGAAACTGATAGAAGCAAGGGATGCTATTCCTGCTACATCGAGCCAGGTACTTCAGGGTATTACAAAAGCAGCCCTGCAAACAAAAAGCTTTATTTCTGCTGCTTCCTTCCAGGAAACCACGAAGGTTTTGAACGAAGCAGCGATATTTGGCAAAGTAGATGACCTGGAAGGTCTTAAAGAAAATGTTATCGTTGGACATCTCATTCCTGCCGGAACCGGAGGCAGGGAATATGGAAGGATTGTGGTTGGATCGATGGAAGAATATAAGAGCCTGATGACTTTAAAAGATGAAGAACCACAGGTGATTGAAGAGAAATAAAACATTTTATTATGGATGAAAAGAAACCGAAAAATCAGATAAGTATTGAACTGAATGATGAAGTAGGGCAAGGATTATATTCAAACCTCGTTGCTATTACCCATTCACCTTCGGAGTTTATTATTGATTTTATCCGGATTATGCCCGGCATGCCTAAAGCACAAGTGAAATCGCGCATTATATTGACTCCTGAACATGCCAAACGATTCCTGCTGGCGATGAAGGATAACGTAACAAAGTTCGAATCGGTTCATGGGCAGATAAAGGATGTTCAAGGCTCTGTTCCACCTAATATTCTGATGAATTTTGGTGGACCTACTGCCCAGGCATAAATGTATCGGAATTTTAAAATTATCTACTGATATATAATGAGTTATGTTATTTGCTTAATTTTTTTCGTATTAAAGGCTAAGGCTGTCCAAAGGACTCCTGCAGAGAGGCTAAGGAATTTGACTGCACATCATAGCCTTATGCTTAAACCAAAGCTTCAGCATAGGAGCGATTGAATTCCTCGTCTGACCACTAAAATGCATTAACTTTTTACATAAACTATTACAGGCCTAACTCGTCTGACCACTAAGATGTTCAAATTTATTATTATATCTTATTATTAGCATAATATTTTAAATCTAATCATAAAGTCAAACAGTAGTAGTGGTCTGACGAGTAAATATCTCCCGGCAGCAGTAGTGGTCTGACGAGTATCACGAAATAAAACCTAAAGCCTGTGATGCCAGGCTTTGATTTACAAGTTCATAACAACTCCCCCTGGATATCTTGTAAAATCGAGTTTTATCCAACTTCTCATATCTGCCAAAGCCCTCAAATATATTGTTCGTAACCGAGTTTGCTGCCCTGAGCGGTGGCCGATAAGTTAAAAAAGAGCTACAATATGGTTAATTCTTATGTAAAAAATGAAATACTCGAAAATAAAGAAACAATTAGCTTTAGAAAAAACAAATTTTCAGGAAAATATTTTAGCCTATCTAACGCATTATTGGCAAAATAGAGGAGATACTACAGGAGATTATTACAAATCTGAAGCTGAGACGTTTATTAATACGATGGTTAATCAATTTCAATAAATTTCACATTAAGTTAAATAAGCAACCTGTAATATAGATACCTAATAAGGTTGTTAAGGGATAGGCCGTGATCCGCCTCATAAGAATTTCGCTTGCTTGGCCGAATAGAAAACAAATAGGCAGGACTTGCCCTGTGAAATAGTGGCAAAACCATTGCTGCGAAGCAGCATTTCACAGGGCTGGCGGAGAATAAATTCCGATACGTATATATTGAGTAGTCGATATTTTGAGAATTCTTTTTATATTTGACAATTTTAATGAATTGCCGGGTACTGCCAGCCCGACTGGATGACGCCAGTCATTCGGGTGGGGAGGCTTGATACTTGATAAATAACTAATAACTTATAACCAATAACCAATAACCTATAACAATTTATAAGGAGACATTAAAACTAAAATTGTTACAATTAATTGAACTAAACAAGAAAATATATGAAGGTAATCGTTTGTCTGGGTAATGTGCCCGATACAACCACCAAGATTAAATTTGTTGATGATAACAAAGCATTCGACACAAGCGGAGTGCAATGGATAATTAATCCCTGGGACGAACTGTCCTTAACACGGGCAATGGAACTAAAGGAAGACAGCAAGAACACGGTTGATACAGTTACCGTCATCACCGTTGGTTTGAAAGAAGCTGAGCCAACTATCAGAAAAGCCCTGGCGATCGGTGCAGATGACGCAATCAGAATTGATGCTGACCCGAAAGATGCTTATTATGTTGCATTCCAAATGGCTGAGGTATTGAAGAAGGAAGATTTTGGCTTCGTCTTCAGTGGTATTGAATCGAGCGATTATAATGGTGCTGCTGTTGGAGGAATGCTTGCTGAATTTCTTGACCTTCCGTCGGTTTCTGCTGTTTCGAGTCTGCAAATGGATGGAAGTGCATTTAACCTTACAAGGGATATAGATGGAGGCAGGGAGGTTATTTCAATTCAAACTCCTTTTGTAGCCATTGTCCAGAAAGGAATAGCCATAGAGCCAAGGATCCCTGCAATGCGGGGTATTATGATGGCACGAAAGAAACCCCTCAACGTGGTTGAACCGGCTGAACAGGAAGTTTTGACCGGATTTACAAGCTTTGAGTTGCCAAAATCCAAACCACCCTGTAGAATGATCGATCCGGAAAATGTAAAAGAACTGGTTGACTTGCTTCAGAATGAGGCAAATGTTTTGTAGTACATGTTTCCGTGTAAAAAAAATCAAATGTAATAAATAAATGTGTTGGGATGAAAAGAGGCAAAATGTAATAAATTGTTAAAAGTTATATGTTAAAAGTTAGAACATAACTCTGTAAACTAATTGAAAAACAGCAGATCTGAAAGTTCAAAGGTCAATCCCGATACCCGATAGCTATCGGGTATCGGGACAAAATCCAAAATAAATCCCAACCGATGGCTATCGGGGCGATCTCATGAATGAAGTGAATAATAAATTCCGATACTATAAATTATGAGTAAGACTAATGACTTTTTAAAATTAACCATTATCCTAAATAGGAAATTCTTGAGATTTGAATAGTTAAATCTTTTTAAACCAAAATATCATGGCAGTAATTGTTTTTGCGGAAAATTGGGACGGAAAGTTTAAGAAATTATCCTTTGAACTGGTTTCCTATGGAAGCAAAGTAGCCGGGATGCTTAATACATCAAACGTAGTCCT
>Ga0114919_10001569_pt1 | contig 18294 bp, 17 predicted proteins | sample BlataG_FD_88682 | JGI IMG/M metagenome (GOLD analysis project Ga0114919, IMG submission 88682) | Deep subsurface microbial communities from Black Sea to uncover new lineages of life (NeLLi) - Black_00105 metaG | ecosystem: Environmental > Aquatic > Marine > Oceanic > Sediment | place: Atlantic... | reverse complement strand
TTATATTTGCTCTTTTTCCTGTTGGTTATGCATTGGCAAATAACCTCAATTTTATTCTTACAGTTTTTGAACATGGTTTCTTGATTTTGGTCTATAGGAAATGGAATATGACTGTAATCTAAGTTGTTCATGGGAAGTCTTATAGAATATTCCGCTGAAAGTTTGCCGCCCATTGATTTAATTATTTTACCTAAATTTTTTAAAGTCGGAAGTCCGTTAAAATTCTCAAAGCCTCCGCAAGTACAAACAGCAAAAATATATTTTGAGCCAATATTTTCCAGTTTTTTGATAAATCTTTCTACTATCAGGGGAATGCCGTAGAGATGGGCCATATAAACCGGGAATACGATCCCAATACTATTTGCGTCTGTTTTTATACTTTGTTTATTCATGACCGCTGGAATGGATATCAATGTCCCTTTTGTTTTTTCCGCGATGTCCCTTGCCACAGCCAGGGAATTTCCCGTTCCAGAAAAATAGTAAATTTCCGTACTCATAATAAATATCCCCTAAAGTCATATTTTCGCCAAGGATGGCGATATTTACAAAAATTCTGCCCGTGCCTTTCAGCTAACGTTTTCGGGCTATACGAGGCTTGCCCGTTAGGGCAAATTTGGGCGAACGAAGTGAGCCGTATAGCCCGTGTTATGCGATGTGCACCAATTACTTTACAACTTCTCATTCAAGTCAATTGTCAACGTATAGTATTTCAATACTTCTGTATCGATCTTTGAAAAGTACTGTTCAACGAAGTAACGAACAGAGGCCAGTGCAAATTCGGCATCGCTTTTTGAAAACTGATAGCCTTCTATCTCAGCTGCGTGTGCGCCTGGCACATTTCCTATTACTCTAACTGAGTCCAACACGTGAAGCAAATGGGTGGGAATTAAGGATGTTTTCTGTTTTTTAAATCTCTCAATCATCGCATTTAGCGTTAGTGCCTTCCCCTTGTTATCAATTGCTTTGCTACCAAGCAAGCGAGAAAATGCAAACTTAAGTAGAGCCTCGACGGTACGACGGCACATCACTACGCATGAGCGGTAGTTAGCAATGGAAAGGGCTTTCTCTGCCTCTTCAAGGGATGCTCGAATAGCTGGTGGAATCTGGCGCGAAGGATCCCAACCCAATGCACCGTGGAGTAGACCAAGGAACATAGCACAAACTTGTTGATCATCTATCCACTCATCGACGATTTCAAGCTCTTCGGCTGAATGAAAAGAGGGCGGACACTCAAGAAATAACCCGTTGAGATACCTTTGAGCAAAGTTACAATCGTTAGAGAGGATTTCAATCTCTCCCTCTTGGCTGATGAAAACAGTAAGAAATGAGTCTTCTTCTCTGTCATAACGTCTGATCAGCAGATGGGGTTTCAGATGCGTAAGTATAGCGGTCAGTGGGTGATCCTTGTCTGCCTCGATCTTTGTTTCAGGATGAAAACGCAGCCTGTCAGCGTGACTCCAACCTTCCTCGATGATGAATTGAATGTTTATGTCGACTGGACTGAAGTCTGGGCGCACTTTCATCCTATAGACAGGTGGACATTTTCCATCTGTCGAGTAGTCTCGGGTTGGAATTTTGGTCAGTTTCTCAGGAGACATAATCTTCCTCCATTATTACTCGGACGCAAGGTGCATTGCGCCTAACAGCGGTATAGGCGAACTTGCGGTTCGTCTGCTCTGCTAGATTCAGTGGAATTGTAGCCTCTGCGGCAATGACTTTCAAACTTAGTGTGGCGGCTCCCGATCTATTGAGGAGAGCGAGGCGCAACTCCCAAAACCCTACACAGGCATGGTTAAGCAATCTGCTATTTCGCCGACGAATCAGTCGCTGTGTCATACTGAGGTCTTGCCAGATTGTGCCAGAAGATAAACAGGAATGCTAGCAAAGTTGAAGACTGCGAAATCAGATGCATTAAGGGGAAACTCCTGAACTGCATGGGCAACATGGAACCCAAGAGCTATTAACGTAGTTGACTGCGAAATTCCTTACACTTCACTACCGCCTAGCGGGGGGTTAGAGGGAAGGAGATTCACCTTCATCCTTCACTGACCCTTCGCTACGCTCAGGGCTTCGGCTAAGGACGAGGTCTTAATCCTCTCCCTTCAAGGGAGAGTAGTCTTGCACCAAATTGCGCGGGATACAGTAAGTTGGGGTTGAATAGCGAATCAAGGTTTGCAAGAACAGGGATGCAGGTGCGCTTTGTACCGGATTTATGGAAATTGTTCCTTTATCTTACTGGAATGCCGGAGACCGCAAAGTGAACCTCGTCAGTATGCTGGGCTAGAAGCTGATTGTCCTTGTAACGGAGATCTCGATTTCTGTCGAGCTGCCCTTGCTGTGGGGCAAGAATCTATAGAGCACACTGTAGAGTCTGCGGCTTCTCAGCATCCCTGGACGAATACCTTTGGTCTTTGAGGTAACCGCGAATCCAGGCCCCATTTACATTACTGCCACCGCTTTGCCTTGAACCCCTTCATTCCCACCAGTAAGGAAACATCCAGGAGATACTTTTCTGCCGGCCTCGGAGGCCTCAAATTGACGACAGGGGGCGCTCACTTTCATCCAAGGTGAGGAAATCTGTACAGGCCCTGTGCTTATGGAAGGCACGCTGATCCTGAGGCACTATCAGTGGGTGTGTACGGCAGTCCTCACCTGGGACTGTTTCCCTTCGCTGCCAGTGGAGATTGCCACGCCTTGGGCTCGGCGTGAGGCTTTCATTCTGCCAGCACTCCGAACTCCCTGAGCTTTTGGGATAGGAGCAGAACATTCTTTATGGCGGAAGGGCCCGAATGGGTTACAGGGAGATCCCCCTCTAAGCCCACAACTATCTTGCCCTTTTCCAGCGCCTCAACTCCCTCCCATCCTCTTTTGGCTATTAGCGAGGGAATATCGGTCTCCTTCATCTCGCGGCGGGTTCCGAAAATCAAGAACATAAGGTTCGGGTTCGCAGCGGCAACATCTCCGAAGTCGGCCGTGAAGTAAGCCAGAGCCTTTTCGAAAAAAATGTTACAGCCTCCCGCGGCATAAACGAGGTCGTTAATGAAGCTCAGGCTACCCATAGTGGTGGAGTATTTGTCAGGCCACAGCTCAAGATAGATCCTCGGCCTCTGTTCATGTTTCAACTGCACACGTGATGCTTCAAGTTCACTGGCCAGCCTTTGCCCAAGCGCCTGTGCCGCTCTTTCCCGGCCTACTAGCGCCCCTATGAGCAGGACGTTAGCGATTATTCCATAAAGGCTCCATGCCACCGGTATGGGAAAAACTCGGAATCCTTTTGAGTGTAGTTCGATTGCGATCTCACGCTGGATGCCTGTGGTGGTTAATACAAGGTCGGGCTTTGCCTCTTCAAGGCGTTTGTAGTTGACTTCAGTGGCAGAGGAGACAGACCTTTGCTTGAGTCCTTTAACATAAAGGTGACAATGGGATGAGACTGCCACTAGCTCCTCCGAAATGCCTATCTCCACCAGGCTCTCAGTAATTGAAGGATAAAGGCTGACTATCCTCTTTGGCTTTTCCGGAATATCGGCATAATCCCTTAGAACCTCGTGGAAGACTCTGAACATCTTTTCCTCCTTTCAACTCCAGTTATGATGAACTAGAGAGTGGGCCCTTTATCTTTACTGGAATGCCAGAAGCCATAAAGCAAACCTCATCAGCGTGCTGGGCCAGAATCTGGTTGGCCTTGCCAAGGAGGTCTCGATAGACTCTGCCCAGCTTTGTCTCAGGCACCAAGCCCAAACCCACTTCATTAGAAACTACAATAAAATTGCCTTCGTATGCACCAATGCATTCAACCAAATCTTCTATCTCAGCCATGATTTCTGCTTCTTCCTTAGAGATTGCTTCGCCAAGCCTGTCCTGAGCGTTACGAGATTGCTTCGCCACGCTCGCAATGATGGGAGAAGCGAAGGGCTCAGAGTGACGAGAGGACTTCCCACCCTGGTTAGTCAGGATATTAGAGACGAGCAGAGTCAAGCAATCGAGAAGGACCACCTCAGCATCACCAAGCTGTTCCTTCAAGCTCTGACCTACCCTAATACTGATTTCTAAAGTGCGCCAACTCTTGGGGCGTATTCTCTTGTGCTCTTCAATCCTTGAAGCCATTTCCTCGTCAAGCGGCTCTCCCGTAGCTACGAAGAGCACTTTCCCCCCGAGCTCGTCTGCCAGGCTCTGAGCGAACTTGCTTTTGCCACTGCGAGCCCCACCCAGAATGAGAATGAATTTCTTAGCCAATGTTCCCCCAAAAGTGACCGAGAGATGGCTTTGCCGCCTCCTCGCTTCGGTCCAAGCCTCGGCTTACCGCAGTGACACAGAGAATTTTGTGGCTGAGACTTAACCTAGCCAAGTGGTTCCTCCCAGTGTCCCAACTATTAACACTAGAATCAACACGATCACCTCAGCAAACTCGTTTATGGCACCATGAGTGTCTCCTGTCAGTCCTCCAAATCGGGAGGAAAGATACTTGGAAAACAGGAAGAGAATAAGACAAACCGCTCCCATGAGTGCAGCTCCCCACCACTTGAGCAAAACCAACGTCACAATCAAAGCAAATCCCGTCGCTACAGCCAGTCCCTTCCAATTCGCCCCCTGTTTCACAGCCCACCCCATGCCCTCTTTCTTAGCTGAGGGGAACATGGAAATGGCATACACTATTCCCCAGCGGCTTAAGACAGGCATAAGTACCAGGGCGGTTCCCCGCAATGCCTCCGGCAAGGCGACTAACGAGGCAAACTGGGCCAGAATAAGGCAACACCCTCCCACTACCCCCACCCCACCAACTCGACTATCACTCATGGCCTCTAGCTTATCCAAAGTCGAGCTTTTTACACCAAGCCCATCACAGGTGTCAATAAAGCCATCTAAGTGGAGTGCCCCCGTGAGGACGATAAGAGCAACAATGAGCAGGACATTGATTAAGATTGAGGGCAGAAATAACCCCAACAGGCGATCGAGACCGAATAGCACTACTCCTAGAAAGAGCCCGACTACAGGGAAAAAAGCCAGCGACTTCCCTAACTCTTCACTTCCATACTCGCGCTGATGGGGAGAAGGTATTATGGTAAGAAACTGCCAAGCAATCCAGAATCTCACCCACTCCCTTCCTTCTGAGAGACGCCGGCTTCAGCAAAAGTTGCCATCTCAGCTAAGGTCTTTACCGCTGCCTCCACAATTGTGATGCCCAGCGCTGCTCCTGTCCCCTCACCAAGACGCATCTCTAAGTCTAGAAGCGGGGTCAGTCCCAGGTATTCCAACAGTACTCTGTGACCACTTTCAGCAGAGAGATGGGCAGCAATAAGATAGTCTTTTAACCCCGGGGCCAGTTCCGTGGCAATGAGGGCGGCAGCGCCTGAGATGAAGCCATCGATCACCACAGGAATTTGGCGTGCTGCTGCTCCAATCATAACCCCTACCAGCCCGCCAATTTCAAAACCACCAACTTTGCTCAACACATCTATGGGGTCTCTGGGGTCAGGTTTATTGAGCTTCAAGGCCTTTTGGATTACCTCAACCTTGTGGGCTACTTGCTTATCATCGAGTCCTTCACCCCGTCCAGTAACCTTTTCTACTGCTTCGCCGGTGATCGCGGCACAGATGGCGCTACTGGCAGTAGTGTTGCCAATGCCCATATCCCCGGTGCCGACAATATCAAGCCCCTTGGCTATCTCAGCCTCCACTACCTCAACTCCAGCGTCAATAGCGTCCACTGCCTGTTGCCGAGTCATAGCTGAGCCCTTGGTCATGTCCTTGGTGCCAAAATCTATCATCTTACAGACGATATCGGGATGTGGCTCAAACCCACCGATCACGCCCATGTCAACCACGACAACGCGAGCTCCGATAAAGCGGGCAAGAACATTTATCCCAGCACCACCGCTGAGGAAGTTGAACACCATCTGCCTTGTGACCCCTTGGGGATAGAGGGTAACTCCCTCGGTGACCACACCATGGTCAGCAGCCATAGTCACAATAGCCTTATGCTCAAAACCACGAACGGTCTTGCCCTTGATGCCAGCAATCTTGATAGACAAGTCCTCCAGGCGCCCCAGACTCCCTTGGGGTTTGGTCAATTCATCCTGGCGAACTCGGGCTCTCTGCATCGCCTCTCTGTCTAAAGGCTTTATCTGCTTCAATGCTTGCGATAGAGCATTGCTCATCGGACTTACCCTCCTCTTTCTTTGTCATGCGGGTCTTCAGACTCGCATGGGCTAATCACCAGTGTCAGTACTCGATGCCCCTACGCGCCTCAACGCCCTTAGTAAATGGATGTTTAACCGCTATCATTTCGGTAACCAGGTCTGCCCGCTCAATGACTTCATTGGGTGCTCCACGCCCAGTCAAAATCAGCTCCATGTTCTCAGGCTTTTCGCTCATCAAATTCAATACCTGCTCAGTGCTTATCAGCCTCTTACTCACAGCAACGAATACCTCATCAAGGATGACTATGTCATAGCCACCGCTGCGTATGGTCCTCTCGGCAAACGCAAAGGACTGCTCAGTGGTTGAACGAAGTTCCTCCCAGCTCTGGGCAAAGCTGTCTCCGGTGTTTAGCTGCACTATTTCAAAGGGATGGCCCTGGGCAGCGAAAAGGTGCTCCCCACAGGTGAAGTCGCCTTTGACAAACTGGATGATGATGACACTCATTCCCTGCCCCGTCGCTCTGAGAGCTAGCCCCAGGGCTGCTGTAGTTTTGCCCTTGCCATCCCCGGTATAAACTTGAACCAGCCCTCGCGATTGCTTCTTCACTATTGCTCCTTTCTGTGATGTTCGTCCTTTACTTCCTTAATGGCAGCAACTAAGCTCTGACATTCAGGCAAGGTGCGGGGTGCTATGCGAATATGTTGAGGAAGACCAAATGAGCTGCAATCACGCACCATCATCCTTCGGTTGAGCAATGCACGACGGAACTCTGAAGCATTGCCGACTTCAACCAGAAAGAAGTTCGCCTCCGAAGGGAGCGGCGGCAAGCCAAGACAGGAAAGTTCCGCTACAAGATAGTCCTTGGCCTCGCTAAGCTCAGCTTGGCATTGCTTCAAGTGTTCCTCTTCATTTGTAGCGATAACCCCTGCTTCTTGAGCCGCAGTGTTGACGTTCCATGGCGGGCAGAGGCGGCGCAAGGTAGTGATGATTTCCGCTCTTGCTAGGCCGTAGCCTAAGCGAAGTCCGGCCATGGCATAGTCCTTGGTCATGGAGCGCAGGATGAGCAGGTTACCTCCCTCAATCATCTCCGGGGAGGGCCAAGCGCCATCCACGAAGCTGACATAAGCCTCATCCAAGATCACTAAGCAGTCCTCGCTAGCGCTCAGAATCTTCTCGAAATCTGCTCGTGAAACATACCTCCCGGTAGGGTTATTAGGATTGCAAACAAAGACGCCCTTGAGACAATGCCGCCGGATTAGTTCAGCAGTCTCATCTGCATCCAACCAGAAATCATTTCGCTGTGAGAGTTGCTGTTTCACAAGAGATGCCCCAGCAATTTGGCAGGCAACCGAGTATTCACCGAATGTAGGCTCGATGATTAGAACTTGATCACCTTTACCAAAGTAGGCCAGAGCAGCGAGGCGTATGAGCTCAGTGGAACCATTGCCCAGGAGTATATTCTCTGTCCTTACCGCTAGTTTCTTGGCTAGGGCGCGTCTCAAATGGCGACCCTCGGAGTCGGGGTAATGGGCGATATCCACTTCACACATTGCTCTCATCACTCCTGGCGGTGGGCCAAAAGGGTTCAGATTAGCACTGAAATCGAGTATCTCCGCGGAGTCGATACCTAGCATTTCGAACTCGGCATAGTCAACGCCGCCATGCTGGCAGATTGTGACACCCTTCATTTCTGGCCTAGGCAATAAGGACAAAATAGGTCACCCCCACGATTAGACAGACTGAAACCCAAAGTAGAGCAGCCACCTCAACCAATTTCATACCAGAGAGGATAACTTGGGGAGACAAGGGGTTGTTTGTATTACCCAAGGTGTAGCACCCCCGCTTTTCCAGCCGAACTCTGAGTGCTCCTGCCATAGCGCTCATGGGCCAGCCGGCATTGGGGCTCTCCGTCTTGCCATGATCACGAAGCATAACTCGCCAAGCGCGCTTGCCATCTCTCCTGCACAGGTACGCCGCTATCACCAGCAGCAGCCCTGAAACTCGTGCCGGGATAAAGTTTAAGACATCGTCCAATCTGGCGGCAAACTTGCCTAGATATTCATATTTCCCATGATAACCAATCATAGCATCAAAGGTATTTACTACCCGATAAGCCACGGCACCGGGCACACCCAGAAGCAAGAAGTAGAATAATGGGGCAACGAAGCTATCGCTGATATTCTCCGCCACGGATTCCACTGTTGCCGAGACTATCTCCGGTTTTTCCAGACTCTGAGTGTCGCGGCTGACCAGAGTGGGCATCATGGCTTGGGCCTCTCTCAGATCGTCCTTGGTCAAGATCAGTTCAATCGCAAGAGCGGCCCGGCGCAATTCCCTTAAGGAAAAGGACAGCTTCAGCAGCAAAGCGCCACCAATTACATAGGCTATTGAGCTAATCTGATTCGCATAAATCAAAAGAAAATAGACAGGTGCAGCAAAAATGAAGATAGTGAGCACAACCACGACACCGCCACAGACCAACTGAGACCGTGCGCCCTGAGCGGGGGCAAATCTCTCCCAAAAGGAGATCACCTTACCTATCCACACCACCGGATGTATGGATCGAGGTGGCTCTCCAAATAGGACATCCATCGCCAGAGCTAAGAGCAGGACGAACAAAAGTTCCATAGTTTTTCTTAGCGGTGAATGTGGGCCTCTTCTTTCTTACCTTCACCTGCCGTGATAAGGGTGATAGGCAACTTGTTAACAGGGTGGGGATAAACGCATACGTCAGCTCCGTAAACCGTTTTAATATTCTGAGCTGTAAGCACATCCTGGGGTGTACCATCAGTGTAGATTTCCCCTCCATTTAGCATGACTAGTCGATCACAATACTGTGCGGCTAGATTCAGATCATGCATCGCAGCAACGATGGTCAGACTCTGCTCAAGGCAAAGCCTCTTAACCAAGTTCAGAATCTCAACTTGATGACTTATGTCTAAATGCGCTGTGGGCTCATCGAGGAGGATTGCCTTTGGCTGCTGGGTCAAAGCTCGAGCAATAACAAGCCTCTGCCTCTCTCCTCCAGAGAGTTCACCTACCCTGCGTTCAGCAAAGAACTGAGTCTGAGTCATTTCCATCGCTTGCCAGGCAATAGCCTTATCCCTTCTCCCCTCATAGCGAAGAAGTCCAAGATGAGGCGTTCGTCCCATGAGCACCACTTCAAAGGCAGTGAAGGTTTCAGGCAAAGCAGGATTTTGGGGCACTGTAGCGACGAGGCGAGCAAGCTCTTCTCTCTTGATGCCTTTTATATCTCGACCATCAATGGAGATATGCCCGGAGAAAAGATCAATGAGCCGGGTCATTCCCTTGATCAAGGTTGACTTCCCTGACCCATTCGGCCCAATGAGACCTAATACCTCGCCTGATACTGCCTTCAGGCTCACGTTCTTTAGCACCGCTCGGTGGTCATAACCTAAGCTGACGTCCTTTAGTTCAATCATTCTACCTATTTCTCTTGTTACTCCAAGTTCTTCTTGTCATTCTGAGCGGAGCGAAGAATCTGAGACGCTTCACTTCGTTCAGGGTGACAGCCAAATAATTTAGAAGAAAGCACGCCCTTTTCTTCTTCGCAATAGATAGAGAAAGAACGGCGCTCCGCAAAAAGCAGTAATTACCCCTACCGGAATCTCTGTAGGAGGGAGCACAGTATGGGCTAGGGTATCAGCCAAAATAAGGAATATGGCGCCGACCAGGGTAGACAAAGGAAGCAAAAAGCGATAGTCAGGACCCCAAATAAGCCTCACCGCATGGGGGATCATTAAGCCAACAAAACCAATAAGGCCGGTGAAGCAAACTGCGGCAGCGGTAATCAGACTGGCAGCACCTAGCAGGATAAGCTTGACCCTTTCCACATTGATGCCCAATTGCTGTGCCTGCTCCTCGTCAAGCTGCATCACATTGAGAGGCCGAGCATGAAGCCAGATGACTATGATACCTGCTAATATGCAGGGGAGAACTACCCATACCTCAGCCCATTTGGTCAGGGAAAGACCGCCCAGCAGCCAAAATACGATCCCGTGTAATTCTCTACCGCAAATGGTCATAAGGTAAGCGGTGATTGACGCTAGGAAGGCACCCAAAGCTACTCCAGCGAGGATTAGAGTGGTTGCCGGTAGGGTCTTGCCCACACGAGCCAGCAAATAGACAACAGCAACAGCACCCACGGCACCAACAAAGGCAAATAACGGCACGGCTCCGAAAGCCATCCACGATACGGTGAAAGGAATTACAAAAGCGATGGTAGCTCCCAGTCCAGCTCCTGCGGCTACGCCAAGGAGATAAGGGTCAGCCAGGGGATTGCGAAACAACCCCTGGTAGGTAGCCCCAGCCACCGCCAAAGCTGCTCCTACTAGACCCGCGAGGAGGATACGAGGAAGCCTGATATTCAAGATTATCGTCTCAAGTCCTTCAGGACTTAGGGTCATTCCAAAAGCTTCCGGGCAGACTGGGACGATATGGACAAAAGGCAACTGAGAAAAGAGGACTTGGAAACAGGTGGGAAAGGGTATAGGAGCACTTCCCAAAGTGGTGGCAAAGACAATTACCACCAACAGCAGTGCGCCAAGCCCTACTAAGGCGTAAAACTTGCTTTTCCAGCGCAGAGTATAAGGTATGGCAGACTCGCTAGCAGACTCGCTAGCAGGCTGGCTAACCGACTCAGAAAAGACTCTTGCCATTTAATATATCCGCATTACTCTATGCTTAAGCCCTCCATCTCAAGCAGGAAACAATGAGGAGGCGCTTGTTTGCCACCCCAGACGCTCCTTCTATTTCCTTATTGAAGCCTGGCAGAAATGTCCAAAAACCAGACATTATCTCTTCTTTCCCTTTTGCCCTTGGTGACTTCGAGCGGTCTTTGAAAAATGGGGCCGTCGGTTACGAAAGTATGATATTCCCCTGATTCCCCACAAGGATGGCTACCAAATCTCTTAATTTCCTCTAGAAAAGCCTTGTCCAGGCTTGTGCCAAGCAAACTGTCTTCCAATCTGGTGGCTATGACTATTGCCTTGAACCCACTTTGCCAAAACTCGGTGAGAAGCTTCTCAGTCTCCATCTTCCAAAGGGGCAAGAGAGGTTCTATTTCAAGTTCGGCACAAACCCTTTCTATCCACTCACGGTGCTCCTCCAAGTCCATATCACCAAAAACTCCCCCCTTCATCCCTTTTTCCTTGAGTTCCGTCACAACCTTCTTGAAGTTCTCCTCATAATCTTCCCACGATGTCTTCACCTGCATTAGGGGAATTCCTGTAGCTTCTGCCTGCAAACGCAAAACCTCAGCTTTGATGCCGTGAGACCTCGACCTCTCCCCGTCTTCGGAAACAAAGCTAACCAGATATGAAACCTGGTGACCTTGCGAAATCGCCTTGTAGGTTGCGAGGGCGGATTCCTTGCCGCCGCTCCACGAAGCAAAAACCTTCATTCAGTCACCTCCTTTCGGCTTGCCGAAAACCTCAGGATGGATGAACCAGGCAAACTCCTCCAGAGCATCAACTATTCTCGGCCCAGTGCGACTAACCAAATCGGCATCGATCTGATATATCCTGTTGCTCTTGCGAGCCTCCGTGACGCCAAGCCTTGGCTCCTCCTTGGCCCACTCAAGTGGTTCGGCTTTGGCCGACCCATGTCCGGTGCAAGCAATAATTATCTGGGGATCGCGCGCAATGACTTCTTCAAGATCAACGGTCTTGTGCCCCGTCATATCCTGGAAGATATTGGCCCCACCTGCCTTCTGAACCAGTTCCTGAATAGTAGTCTCCGAGCCAACGCTGAATAATGGATCATGCCAGGTGATATAAAAGACCCTTGGTCGCTCCTCCAGGCTTTTGGTTACGTCTGTTATCGCCTCAATCCTGTTTTCCATTTCAGTTGCAAGCTTGGATGCCTCGTCTTCGCTTCCAGTTATCTTCCCCACCATTCGGATATCCTCAAGTATCCCATCTACGTTTTCTGCCGCCAGGGCAAATACTGTGAGGCCTATCTGCTCCAGAGCAGGGATGACTTCCTCGGCGTGAATGCTGTTGGCTAATATCAAATCTGGTTGGAGTGCGATTATCTTCTCTATATCTGGCGTGGAATATCCTCCTATCTTCTCCTTATTCAGCGCTTCGGGTGGGTAATTACAGTATTCCGTCACCCCCACCACTTTCTCCCCCAAACCTAGAGCGAACAAGATCTCGGTATTAGAGGGGGCTAAGGATACGATTCTCTGGGGTATTCCTTCAATATTGACTGATCTTCCTAGGCCATCAACTACCGCTCCTGGAGCTGTGGGGTTGGCAGGGCTACACGCCACTAAGACAAGTGCTAGGCTTAGGAGCACCAGAAAGCGTTTTGTGGCTCTGATAAAGCTATGCCTGTTCAATGTCTTCGTCGTACCCAGTTCCCAACTGTTCGGTGGCACGGGTTTCCTATATATTATAACCTAGCCTTATTATAAACAACCTTGCTTGATTAAGCATAGGTCACTATTCAAACCCGCTTGCAGGTACTGAGCTCAATCCTTTACTCTTCGGAACATCCTGATTCAATTGCCATTTGCCTTCCAAGAGCCCCTGTCATATGAAGCGTGCTGCATTAGCTGTTTGGGCATTTCCTCATCCGTCTCCAAGGAATGATGTTTCTGGGCGGAGCGCTATCCCGAAAGTGTCTCTCGGAGACTAGTGTCCTCTTGCTGATGCTCTTGGCTTAACCTTGGGTTAGGTTCTCTTCTTGAGTCTACGGAACAGGAGGACCAGCGCTCCAATAAGGGCCATGATGGCCACAATAGCTATCATAATGCCAGTGTCTAGCGCACGGCTGCCGGATTGGCTAGCTACTATGGTGAATCGCCCTTGCTGTCCTCCCAATGAGACGGAATAAGTGCCTGGAGTTGCCTTGGTTATACTGAACACCACGGTTTGCGCTGAGCCTTGGGAGACACTCACCATGTGGCTATCCTCCATTTGCCCGTTGATATAGAGAACGGCGTCATAAGTTCCGATTTGCCCGCCATGGTTGGTTATGTTGGTGGAGATTCTGACGTCCTCGTTAGCCTCAACTTGCTCCGGTGAGATATTAAGTGCAGACAACACAAAGCTCGCTGGGCTTACCGTTTCCAGGAACACAAAGTTAGCAAGAACGTTTTTGTCAGAATCCACCGTTACAGTGTTGGGGTTGTTGCTCCCAGCGAGATCACCATTCCAACTGCTGAAAGCATAGCCGTCGTTAGGGATAGCAGTTAGCCCAACCATAGTACCCTCTTCATATCGGTTGCCTTCTGCCGCAGGATCAAGGACAACCCTTCCCCCTTCGCTTGGTTCGCAAGCCACTGTCAGTGTATGCATTGCGGCCGGAATCTGAGTGAAATAAGCGGTGACTGTTTTGTCGCTATCGATGGTTACTGTGGTGGAGGAAGAATTGGGATGGGCAACGTTGCTGGACCAACGGTCAAAGCGCCAGCCTGAAGCTGGTGTCGCACCAATGTCTAGGACGGTCCCAGCATCGTAGGTGTGGCTACCGACTGACGGAGTAGTTGAGCCATTTCCTTCCACGGTCAGAGTCAGGGTGTACGTTTCACAAGGAGGTGTACCTACAGTCACAGTTATATCATCATCCTGGATGGGATATTCAGTTTTGTCCTCGTCCTTGACTATGCCGCGGAAGGTATAGGTGGTGGTTGCAGCAACTGTTGGTGCCCTGACCCTGTAGGTAAAGTCTGCGGAACCAAGGAAGGTGAACTTGATTGTGTGGCCCACTTGCTCCACTCCAACGTCGCTTGGAGTGCAACTGATATGGGTGAAGCCATCAGGCAGTGTTTCCACCACCTGACCGAAAGCGCCGCAGCCTGATGGCTCAATGGCGACATCAAACTCAGCTCCTGAGCTTGCGGATGCTTGAAGAGTTCTTGTGGCTGTTGCCGGCGACGCCAGGGATGGTGTAGCTAGCAGTGCTATCAGTATGAATGCCGCTACGAGGATGGGTAATCCTCTTGACATTATTTCACTTTTCATCTTTGCCTGGCTGTGATCCAAAGCAGAATGAGCGTACCTTCTTTTGACAATCGACTCCCAGGATGATTCGCTCTATCTTTGTTACATCTGCCATGTTTATTTCTCCATCCTGATTAGCATCAGCCCAACGTGTTGGGTCGTCTAGCCCTAAGATTATTCTCTCCACTTTAGTTACATCTGACATATCTACGACACCGTCTAGATTAGCATCGCCAGGCGTGCCGCCTGATGGCTCAAGTACTGTTATGTCATCGTCCTTCACGGGATATTCGTTTTTGTTTTCATCCTTAACTACACCATGGAAAGTATAAGTAGTGGTAGTCTCGACCGTTGGTGCGCTGACCCTGTAGGTAAAGCCTGCGGAACCAAGGAAAGTGAACTTGATTGTGTGGCCCACTTGCTCCACTCCAACGTCGCTTGGAGTGCAACTGATATAGATGAAGCCATCAGGCAGTGTTTCCACCACCTGACCGAAAGCGCCGCAGCCTGATGGCTCAATGGCGACATCAAACTCAGCTGCTGAGGCCACCGATGCTGGAAGAGTCCTTGTGGCTGTTGCCGGCGATGCCACGCATGGTGTAGCTATCACTGCTATCAGTATGAATACGGCTACGAGGGCAGGCAATCCTCTTGACATCATTGTCCTGCAACCGAGGCTCATTGGAAACGAGCACAATTCATTAGTCCACAGTACCATCTATTCCTGCCTGGGCCTCTGCTGTTTTGCCATCCATGCTCTAATTGCCTCCATCGCGTGAAGCTTGCTGAACTAGCTGTTTCAACGTTTGATTACCGTTCTCAGAGGGAAAATATCTGAGCGCGGCGAAGTAGGTCGGGTCCTGCCCCTCTTTGATCATTGTCGTATTCACTGCCTGTTCTATGGTGATGCCTTCTATACATAACTCTCTGACAAGGCAGGCGGTGGCCTTATCAACGTAGGCCGCATCGACCGAACGGTCCCAGGCCAGGAAAGCCGAGGCACCTTCACGAATAAAAGCCTGAGCTAAATCCTCAAAATAGAGGCAGAAGCAGCCTGCTACGACAATAACCGTATCATCAAATCGCCCCTCCATACTTTGCGTGACAAATTTCGAATCTATACCAAAGAAGAGGGGCTCGCCTTCCTTTACTCTGACTATCGGTAGTTCCCGATTCACCTGCTCCGCAACATATTTGTGGGGGCTATAGGGCTCATTGGTAAAGATAGCGGTTTTTGCCAGTTTTCCCCCCTCAGCCTCGATCAAGCCAGAATGAACTCGGAAGACAATCATCCTGTAGCCATATTTGGGTAGCTCTCTGTATAAGTCAACGGTAACATCATCACCTTGATAAACGTGGACAGTAAAACCGAAAGCTTCAAGCTCTCGGTTCACCTGATTTATGAAATCATCGTTGGGCTGGGTGCTGCAAAGTTGATCAATGATGGCTGCTTTGGGTTGCCCAGCATCGCTAGCGGAGCCAGAAGGGGAACAGGCAAGGGAAATAGCGGCCAGCCCGGCGATGACGACGATGTTCACCAACCATGAGGCCGGAGGCAAGCTCCTCCTTGGGAGTTTGCCTTGGGAAAACTTGCCCACGTCTGGCAGCCTCAAAGCGTGCCCTTAGGTGCTACGACGTCTGAATACAAACCAGGTTGTGCCACCCACTATGAGTACCCCTGGGGCAATCCAAGGGACAAGTAAGCCCAGCGTGTTAGGGAAATAGGCATCCCCGCCTATCGCAGGTGGAGCCGCAGGCGTGGCAAACACGATAACTGGATCGCCAGCCTCCATGCTCAGTTCTACTGTGTTCGCAGAGGTTGTCAACTCTTCAAGCTGCGTCCAGGTACCATCAGTGACCTTATAGACCACTATGTTTGAGGCATTGGCAATATTGGTGAACCTCAGTGTAAAGCTACCCGTTCCCGATGACTCGACGACGCAGGCCGACTGGGGATTGAAGTCAGGGGGAACGTTGGTCAGGTCCTCGGTAGGATAGCTGTACATAGAAATACCTGTTACCGTGGAATCCGCCCCCACGAGTTCCACATTAGTCAGGTCCCCGGCATTGAACGCAATCACGGCTATGTCATGGTCCTCGACGGGGTGTGAGATTCTGTCCTCATCCCTGACCACGCCGTGAAAGGTATAGCTGGTGGTGGTGTCGACTACTGGTGCCTCAACCCTGTAGGTGAAGCTTGCCCAGTCCCCAATGAAAGTGAATTTGAGCATGTCGCCTATTTGCTCGATTTGATCCGCAGGCAATGAGCTGCTCACGTAGGCAAATCCGTTAGGCAAAGTCTCCTCGACCTGACCGAAAGCGCCGCAGTTTGAAGCTTCGATGGTGACATCAAGCTCGGCCCCCGACGCTACAGATGCCGGAAGAGTCCTAGCGCCTGATGCTACGAGCACTGTTATATTATCGTCCTCGATGGGATATTCAATGTTATCCTCATCCTTGACCACGCCATGGAAGGTATAGGTGGTGGTAGTCGCAATGGTTGGAGCCTTAGCCCTGTAGGTGAAGCTTGCCGAACCAAGGAAGGTGAACTTGATTGTGTGGCCTGCTTGCTCCACTCCAATATCGCCTGGGGTGCAACTGACATAGGTAAAACCGTCAGGCAGTGTTTCGATCACCTGACCGAAAGCGCCGCAGTCTGAAGTCTCAATGGCAACATCAAACTCGGCTGCCGAGCTTGCGGATGCTGGAAGGGTTCTTATGGCTGTTGCCGGCGATGCTAAGACTGGCACAGTTATCACTGCGGCTAACATCACCGTGGCTATCAGGCAAAGGAATTTTGCGGATATCATCTTTTTTCTCATCTTTCCACCTCTATTATCCAAAGTACAGCATCACAACCTGTATCGTCTGCGTCTTGGCGATCAGGCCATTGAAGTAGTCCTGAACAGCTTTGATGGCCTCAGTTTTGCTGATCTCTTCATCGCCATTCTCATCATAATCCCAGGCGTCGAAGAAAATCCCGGGATGAATGTATTTAGCCATCTGCTCCAGACCGAGCACTATCCGTGGGCCGGGTCGCTCAACCCAATTTGATTCCACATAGTACGCCCTTCCATTCCTACGAGCCGGCACATCTTCAAGTCGAGGCTCAGTAAGTACCCACTCCCATGTCCCGGATGCTGTCCCACCCATTGCCGTTACCAGGATTACTTCAGGGTCACGTGCGATTACCGCCTCAATGTCCACGGAGTTGTACCCTTCAAGGTCGGCAAAGATATTCTCTCCTCCTGCCTTTTCGACTAAGTCATGGATGAAGGTGCCCTGCCCGCAAGTCCATATAGGGTCGTGATAGCAGATGTGGAACGTCCTGGGCCTTTCCTCAGGGGAAAGCCCTTCTGTTTCATCTGTTACTGCTTCAATCCTGCTTTGCATTTCATCTGTAAGTGCGCCTGCCTCCGCTTCCTTGTCAGTTATCTGCCCTACTGTGTTGATATCACTAAGCAGGTCATCCAAATCCGTCGATTCTATGCCGAATACGGTGAGTCCCAATCCCTCCAGCGTAAGGATAACGTCCATGGGATTGATGTCCGCAGCTAGTATAAGGTCGGGCTGAAGAGCAACTATCTTTTCCGCATCTGGTGTCCAGGGGCCTCCTACCTTTTCCTTTGCCAGGGCCTCCGGGGGGTAATCACAGAAATCCGTCACTCCCACCACTCTATCGCCGAGACCCAACTCAAATAATATCTCGGTATTGGACGGAGCTAGAGAAACAATCCTCACGGGTAGCTCCTGGATAGTAATTTCCCGGCCCAAATCGTCGGTGACGGTTATGGGGTAGGTGGTAGCTAGACCGGGTGTGGGGAACACCGCGCTAGCGACTACGGCCAAAACCAAAAGTAAACCACCCAGAACACCAAGTCTCTTTCTAATGCAGCTCATTTTACCTCCTTGTCAGTAATCATTTGGACGACAATTGCTTTTCTGTAACCAATCAGTGTCCCGTCTTTCGGCCTCCTTATGCAAGCCTGCTTTACTATAAACAAGCATGCTTGAGTGAGTATAAGTCAGCTATGTGCAAATGTCAAGGCCTCAACAATCAATTTGTCGTGACTCTTTGATAATGTCCTCTAGAGAACTCGATAGAAGTGTCCTCTTTCCGAGAAAAGTAGTAAGGAAAAGGCAACTCGAAAGGAGGTGCCTGAATGGAAGGAGGATCATTGGCCAT
>Ga0114919_10001565_pt1 | contig 18314 bp, 16 predicted proteins | sample BlataG_FD_88682 | JGI IMG/M metagenome (GOLD analysis project Ga0114919, IMG submission 88682) | Deep subsurface microbial communities from Black Sea to uncover new lineages of life (NeLLi) - Black_00105 metaG | ecosystem: Environmental > Aquatic > Marine > Oceanic > Sediment | place: Atlantic... | reverse complement strand
TGATCGGCCAAAGAGAAGCTGTTGAGCTTGCCTGCAAAACTATTGATACGCATTTGTCAATCACAGAAAAATGGATGTGGGACACCTCTCTTAATCCACTTTTTCGTAGTTTAGCGCCAAGCAAAGTCTCACATGTATCCCAAATCCCCAATTACCCTTCTGTGGTCAATCAGATGACTCGGATCGAGTTGCTACAAGTTCTCTGTATTATGGGGTATAAAGGGGCCGAGCAAGCAGTGAAAGGATTTCTCCAGGCTGACACCTGGGGGCCAGTAGGCGCGGCTGCAGCCACGCTCCTGCAAGAGGGGGATGAGCAGGCCTTAGATATCATCAGAGCGCTCTTAAAAGACCCAGAAGAAAAGATCCGCATCCAGGCTGCTCTGATCCTCGCCCTTCTTGGCGGTGATAAACAAGCTGTGTCTGTTTTGAAAGAAGCCTATCCAAACGCCTCAAGGGAGGTTAAGCTACATATTTTAGAGGCGATTGCTAAGACCAAAGACGAAGAGGCGATCAGCTTCCTGCTCGATCGCCTCAATGAGCCCTTTCAGGTTTTGCGCGTTGTGGCAGCTACTGCCATCATCCAATGCTTATATCACTAATTACCCGAAAAAAGATCTTTTACCTTCAAAGACTTCCCTTTTGAGCTGCTCTGGCGACTTGCGGAGCAGGTCAGCCTGTGTGTAGTTTCTAGAGGGGGTTTTGAGGAGGATATCGACCGTTTTATCTCCGTGCTCCATGGCAAGGTAGCGGGTATAGGGATCAAAGGGGGCAAATTGGAAGAAATTTGACATGGGGCGGTTCTCATAGGAATTGTCCATCAAATGAAGGAAGTAAGCCGATTTGAGATGGCAAAGGGTTGCTTTGTGCTCGCAGATTTTTGCTGCCCCTTGTTGTTTAGCTAGTTTTTCAAAACGTGATTTTTCTGACTGGTAGTAGTCGTAGCGGGCTTGGACTGATTTAAGCTTGGGATCCCCTTGGGTATTGGCTTTCATATGTTGAATGAGTTGTGCATCGATGGATGATTCCTGGGCGTAATGGTCTTTTTTATCCCATAAATATTTGAATGCTCGAAAAGAGGTGGGCATGCCGGCTGCAAATACAAGAATGGAGACGGTAGGAAGGTGGATGGGGAAGTGGATGGTCGTATAAATAATGGCAGTGGTTGCAAGAGCGGTGAAGGCCACTGCCGTAACAGGGGCAGCAACGAGGCAGACGGCTTTCCAGCGGGTATTGCTTTTTTGCATTATTGCAGGGTCATAGGTCACAAAGGGATTGAGGGTGCGGGCCTCTATAGAGAGAGAGTGTGCGGTAGCTGTGGCCATGAGGGTTCTCCGTAAATTTAAGGACACGACATTATACCAAGAGTAGAGCTTTTTACTTAAGGGGTATTAAAAACTTTAGTGCGTCTTGCTGCATACGCAAATACATGTTGGCAAGACCATTGGAGCCTCCAGGAGTGAGTGAGGTTGTAATTTGGAGCTCTTCCAGAAAGGAGGGCTTATGTTTGAGTACTACCTCAATGAGCCCTTTCAGGTGCTGCGTGTTGTGGCAGCTACTGCCATTATCCAATGTTTGTATTACTAAATGTGGAAGTGCAAAATTGATCAATATCTCCTTGAAAGAGATGAGGTTAGTCTTTATTCGGGGGAAAAGCTTTTCCATTGTCGTAGAAGATGCGGTGCTCTGGGGTGTAATTGAAAAAGTTTTTTGTGTCTAAATTCTTGTTCACCCAGGAGACACTTGTGAAGGGAAAGAACATCCGCTCGGTATAGCCTTTATCGATAAGCACAAGGGGAGCTCTCGTATCCCAGAAGAGAAGAAAGTTTTTTGCTGTTTGGATGGCAGCAGTATTCCCATTATTCCACATAGCAAATAGTTTGAGAACACATTTGGTGATTTTTCCTAGCAAGTGGTTCTCATAGTAGGCTTTTTTCTTCTCAATTGCATTTGCTACCTGCCGCTTGACTGCAGAGATCACCACCAGTTCCCACTGTCTAGCTACCTTTGGATTATCCTTTTTTTCGTTCCAATGTGGATTGTGCTTTTGGGAAGCTGCAATCACGTTCTCTGCTTGATTGACAGCAGTGGTTAGGAAGGGATGATCGTTAGAGTATTCGAACTTAAATTCTTTTGTGGGTGCAAATAACCTCATAAATTCTCCTCTTTATCTAAACCAGCCGGTCTTTCCTTCGAAGATTTCACGTTTGAGTTGCTCGGGTGATTTGCGGAGCAGGTCAGCCTGTGTGTAGTTTCTAGAGGGGGTTTTGAGGAGGATATCGGCCGTTTTATCTCCGTGCTCCATGGCAAGGTAGCGAGTATAGGGATCAAAGGGGGTAAATTGGAAGAAATTAGACATGGGGCGGTTCTCATAAGGATTTTCCATTAGGTGGAGGAAATAAGCAGATTTGAGATGGCAGAGGGATGCTTTGTGCTCGCAGTATTTTGATAACCCTTGTTGTTTAACCTGTTTTTCGAACTGCTTAACTTCTTTGCGGTCATTGAAATCTACTTCAGCTAATGGCTTTGGTTTTAAGTCTTCTAAAAAATTTTTAGCTTTTTTTTCAAAACGAGTTTTTTCTGCCCGGTAGTAGTCGTAGCGGGCTTGGACAGATTTGAGCTTGGGATCACCTTGGGTATTGGCCTGTATATGTTGAATAAGTTGGGCATCAATGGAGGCTTCCTGAGCGTAAAGATCCTTTTTGTCCCATAAATATTTGAATGCTCGAAAAGAGGTGGGCATACCGGCTGCAAATACAAGAATGGAGACAGTAGGAAGGTGGATAGGGAAGTGGAGGGTTGTATAGATAATGGCAGCAGTGGCAAGGGCTGTGAAGGCTGCTGCCGTAACGAGGGCAGCAACGAGCCAGACGGCTTTCCAGCGGGTGTTGCTTTTTTGCATCACAGCAGGGTCGTAGGTCACAAAGGGATTGAGCGCGCGGGCTTCTGTAGGGATGGGGTGGGCGGTAGCTGTAGCCATGAGGGATCTCCGTAAGTTTAAGGTCCTAGTATTATACCAAGAGTGGGGCTTTTATTTAAGGGGTAGTAAAAATTTTAGTGCATCTTGCTGCATGCGCAAATACATGCTGGCAAGACCATTGGAGCGTCCGGGAGTAAGGGAGGTTGTGATTTGGAGCTCTTCTAGAAAAGAGGGCTCTTGTTTGAGTACGACCTCAGGGGAGGTGCCGTCGTAGGCTAAGATGAGAAGGGCAGCAAGTCCCGAAGAAATGAGGGCGTCAGAGGCAGCAGTAAAGAAAAGTTTTCCTTCTCGCAACTCAGTGTGAAGATAAACAATACTTTGACAACCCGGGATAATGTTTTCTGAGATTCTGTGTTTTTCTGCAATGGGCGGAAGTTTTTTGCCCATGGCGATGATTTTTTGGTACCGATCTTCAGGTTTTAGGCAGTCTTTAAAAAGGCTTTTTACTAGAGAGAAATCTTTCATGAAACACAGTATATGAGAAAAAATCACAAAAGTCGAGGTTTGGGGTTGACATAAAGTGAAAAAAACTGTGTAATTGCGTTCTTTTATTGATCTCATACTTATGCCTAAAGAAGATACTATCAAAATTGACGGGAAAGTGGAAGAGCTTCTCCCAAACATGACCTTTCACGTCGTTCTAGAAAACGGAATGAAGGTGCTTGCCCATTTATGCGGAAAAATGCGCATGCGCAATATTCGTGTTCTTGTGGGGGACACTGTGACTGTTGAAATGTCTCCTTACGATTTGTCCAAGGCTCGGATTGTTTATCGCCAAAGATAGCGATAAGCCACTGGAGAACAATGAAAGAGATTGATTTTATTGGAATAGAAAAGTAGACTCGTTTGTATTCAGGCCCAAATAGCTCAGAGGTAGAGCACTTGCATGGTAAGCAAGCGGTCGTAGGTTCAATTCCTATTTTGGGCAAGGAACCAAAGCGATAAAAGCCAACGGAGGATTTTTAGAATGGCTAAAGAAACATTTAAGCGGACAAAGCCCCACATTAATATCGGGACTATTGGACACGTCGACCACGGAAAAACGACACTCACAGCTGCGATTACTAAGGTCTTGGCCGAAGCAGGTGGTGCAAGCTTTAGAGATTATGCGTCGATTGATAACTCACCTGAAGAGAAGCAGCGTGGAATCACTATTAACTCCTCACACGTAGAGTACGAGACCGACGGTCGCCACTATGCTCACGTGGATTGCCCAGGACACGCCGACTACGTTAAAAACATGATTACCGGTGCTGCGCAAATGGACGGAGCCATCCTCGTTGTGGCAGCTACTGACGGTGCGATGCCTCAGACAAGAGAGCACATTCTCTTGGCTCACCAAGTGGGTGTTCCTAAAATCGTAGTCTTCCTTAACAAAATGGACCAAATTGGACAGGGAGACGAAGAGCTCGTCGAACTAGTTGAAATGGAACTTGGAGAACTTCTCGAGGAGAAAGGGTATAAAGATACTCCGATTATCCGCGGGTCAGCTCTGAAAGCGCTTGAAGGCGATGCTGAGTACGTTAAACAAATTCAAGAGCTCATGAAGGCAGTGGATGAGAAAATACCTACTCCTGAACGTGATGTAGACAAACCTTTCTTGATGCCTGTTGAGGATGTATTCTCCATTCCTGGACGTGGAACTGTTGCGACAGGTAGAATTGAGAGCGGAATTCTTAAGGTGAACGATAAGATTGTAATCGTAGGACTTCGCGAAACACGTGATACAGTTGCTACTGGAATCGAGATGTTCAACAAGCTACTCGATGAAGGGCGTGCTGGAGAGAATGTTGGAGTTCTCGTTCGTGGTATCGATAAAAACGACCTTGAGCGCGGAATGGTTCTTGCTGCTCCTGGAAGCTGTAAGCCACACACGAAATTCACAGGAACTGTGTACATCCTGACAAAAGAAGAGGGAGGTCGTCATAAGCCTTTCTTCACTGGATACCGTCCACAGTTTTATTTCCGTACGACAGACGTAACGGGCACAGTTGCTCTTCCTGAAGGAACTGAAATGGTAATGCCTGGTGATAACGTAGAAATCACTGGAGAGCTTTTAAGCCCTGTTGCCATGGAAGAAGGAATGCGCTTTGCTATCCGCGAAGGTGGAAGAACAATTGGAGCAGGTACTGTTACGAAAATTTTAGCGTAACGACCTTTGATTCATAGCTAGGGGAGTAGTCTCCTAGCTGATTGGGTGTGTAGCTTAGTTGGTAGAGCAGCGATCTCCAAAGTCGCAGGTCGGGGGTTCGAATCCCTCCGCACTCGTCAGGCGTGAGGAGACAAGGATTATGAAGGAGTGGTCTTGAGTACTTTAATGGAAGCAAAATCGAAAAAAACGAAGTTCGACAAGAAGAAAAGAAAGGACCCTTTTAGCTTTATCAGCAACCTCAAGGAAGAGCTGAAGAAGGTTAGCTGGACAACTAAGGCGGAGCTCGTTTCAGCAACAAAGATTGTATTGATTTCGATCTTTTGTTTTGGACTGGGCATCTATGCAATAGATCTGATTATTAAAGGACTATTGGAATTTATTAAACGCACATTGCTCTTTGTCTTCGGATAAAGTTTTAGGACAACATGCATAAGTGGTACGTTATACAAGCCGTTTCTGGCCATGAGAGGAAAGTAAAGAGGTCACTCGAAGAAAATCGAGAGGCTAAAGGGATGATGGAACTCATTGAAGAAGTTCTCGTTCCTTCCGAAAATGTTGCTGAGGTCAAGCGTGGCCAGCAAAAAGTGACCGAGAAAAGGATGTGGCCTGGCTACATCATGATCAAGATGACGCTTTCCGATGATGCCTGGATGTATGTCAAAAATACGAATGGTGTTCTTGGCTTTTTGGGTGGAGACCCTCCGACAGCGCTATCCGAAAAAGAGATCGAAGAGATCTTAGGAGAGCTGGAAGGGAAAAAAGGCGATGTTGTGCAGAAGCATAAGATCAATGTGGGCGATAAGGTAAAAATTACTGATGGAGTGTTCGTAAACTTTATTGGAGATGTAATCGAGGTCTTTCATGAGAAAGGTAGACTTTCTGTTCTGGTCTCTATTTTTGGTCGAGATACTCGAGTCGATGATTTGGAATTTTGGCAGGTGGAAATTCCTGCGGAATCGGAAATTAGTTAAAGGAAAATTCTAAAATGGCAAAAAAATTAGTTAAGCAAATAAAACTGCAAATTCCTGCAGGAAAAGCCAACCCTGCGCCTCCGATTGGGCCTGCACTAGGTGCTGCCCAAGTCAACATTATGGCTTTTTGCAAGGAATTCAATGCTAAGACACAAGGACAGGCTGGTGATATTCTACCTGTAGTTATTTCTGTTTTTGCAGATAAATCTTTTACATTCATTACGAAGCAACCTCCTGTTGCGCAAATGATTCTAAAGACTGCTGGCATAGAGAAGGGCTCAGGTGTCCCTAATAGAGACAAAGTAGGAAAACTAACGAAAGCACAGGTTCTTGAGATTGCTAAGAAAAAATATCAAGATTTGAGAGTGACAAACGAAGATGCTGCGATGCTTGTTATCGCGGGTACAGCCCGTTCCATGGGCGTAGATATCGTAGAGGAATAATGATGGCAAAAAGAAGTAAGAGATTTAAAGAAATTGACGGATTAGTGTATGATGATCGGCTATACTCTCTCGAGGAAGCTCTAGAGATTTTAAAGCAATGCCCTCCTGTTAAATTTGATCAATCTGTAGAAGTTGCGTTGAAATCTGGCATTGATGTGAAAAAATCAGATCAACAGGTTCGTGGTACAGTGGCCCTTCCTCATGGATCGGGTAAAACGATTAAGGTCCTCGTTTTTGCACGAGGCGATAAAGTCAAAGCTGCCGAGGATGCTGGTGCCGATTTTGTTGGCAACGATGATCTAGTTGAGAAAGTAAAGGGTGGCTGGACTAGTTTTGACGCTATTGTAGCGACACCTGACATGATGCGTGAAGTTGGAAAGCTTGGAAAGGTACTTGGTCCTCGTGGATTGATGCCTACACCAAAAGCTGGAACAGTAACCCCTGATGTGGCTAAAGCCGTTTCCGAACTGAAAGCGGGAAAGATTGAATTCAAAAATGACAAGAGTGGAATGGTCAATAACCTTGTAGGAAAGCTTTCTTTTGATAAGGAAAAGCTAAAAGAAAACATCGAGGCCTTTATATCCGCTGTTTCAAAGGCAAGGCCTGCGACTGCTAAGGGAAATTTCCTTCAGTCACTTGCTCTTTCCTCTTCTATGGGACCTGGACTAAAAATTGATTTAAGCTCGATTGCGGGGATTTAAAAATGAGAAAAGAGAAGCAACTACTACTCGACGACATTAAAGATAAAATAGATGAGTCTAATGCCTTTATTTTAACTCGTTACAATAGCATGACACCTGATTTATCTGCAGAATTCCGTAATACATTACGTGAATCTGGTGGATCTTATTCTGTCGTAAAAAAGCGTGTTTTGATTAAGGCTGCTGAAGCTGGAGGGGTCACACTTGATCTTTCTGAGCTTCAAGGGCACATTGCTGTGGTATTTGCTGGTGAAGACCCTATACCTACTACAAAGGCGCTGTATGCGTTTGCCAAAAACAAAGAAAAGACCCTTGAAGTTCTCGCTGGGCAATTTGAAGGGCGCCTTTGCAAAGCGGAAGATGTGAAAGCAATTTCACAACTTCCAACTAAAGATGAGATGCGTTCGCAGTTTATTGGTCTACTAGAAGCACCAATGACGCAAACGCTATCTGTTATGGAAGCTCTCCTGACAGGAGTGATGCACTGTTTGGAAAATAAGAGTCAAAAAGAAACAATTGAATAAATGTATTTAACTTTTGAGAGGTAAAGACGTGAGTACCCAAGAAAAAGATATTGAACAACTCGTAAAAACTTTGAGCCAGCTTAGCGTTCTCGATATGTCGAAACTAAAAACTGCTCTCGAAGATGAATGGGGAGTCAAAGCAGCAGCTGCTGCACCTATGATGATGGCTGCTCCTGCAGCTGGTGGAGACGCTGGCGAAGAAGCTAAAGAAGCTACTGATTTCAAAGTGACTTTGGCAGAATATCCTGCTGATAAGAAAATTGGAATCATTAAAATCGTTCGTGAAGTCACTGGACTAGGACTTAAAGAAGCGAAGGATCTCGTAGAAGGAGCTCCCAAAGACATTAAGGAAAGTGCCCCTAAAGCTGAAGCAGATGAAATTGCAAAAAAGATTTCTGATGCTGGTGGAAAGGTCACTCTGACCGGTCTCTAACCGAATTTAGCGACACCTTAATTATAGAGCAGAAGCCATGTGAGTTGGCTTCTGCTTATTGTCGTCTATAGCGACAAGTATGAGCTGCATTAAACCTTTATCTGAGGAGCCAAGTAGATGTTAAAGCAACCACCTAAACGGGTGAGTTATCAGGAAAAAGAAGAGATTCTTGCTCTTCCTAACCTCATTGAAGTCCAAATCAAGTCTTATCGACAATTTTTACAAGCCGATTTACTCCCTCATGAGCGGAAAAATGTTGGCCTTGAAGAAGTGTATAGAGAAATCTTTCCCATCAAATCCTATGATGAAAAGACGGTTTTAGAATACCTCTCTTACAATTTGGGCGTCCCCAAGTATACTCCTGAGGAATGTATCCGTAGAGGCATTACGTATAATGTTACTCTAAAGGTGAAATTCCGCCTTACTGACGAAACTGGTATTAAGGAAGAAGAAGTCTACATGGGAACTGTTCCCGTCATGACGGAAAATGGAACGTTCATCATTAATGGTGCTGAGCGCGTTATTGTTTCTCAGTTGCATAGATCTCCTGGAATCTCCTTTGAGTCTGAACGTCACCTAAAAGGTAATATTCTCTACTCTTTCCGTATGATTCCTTATCGTGGTAGCTGGCTTGAAGGAGCCTTTGATATCAATGATTTGATCTACATCTACATCGACCGCAAAAAACGTCGTCGTAAGCTCTTAGCTACTTCTTTCATCCGAACTCTTGGTTTTTCAACAGATGCTGACATTATCGAGGAATTCTTTAACACTGTTCGAGTAAAAATTCGCTCTGATAAAGACTTCACTAAGCTTGTTGGGAAGATCTTGGCTGAAGATGTTATGGATGAGCAAACAGGTGTTGTTTTCGGTAAAGCCTCAGAAAAACTCACTACAGCAATGCTTAAGAGAATGCTCGACGCTGGTATTCCTGCAGTTCGTATTGCTGAAGATGCGGATGAAACGAATCCGATCATCAAAATGCTTGCAAAGGATCCAACTGATTCTTACGAATCGGCTCTTAAAGATTTTTACAGAAAGATCAGGCCAGGCGAGCCCGCTACACTATCCAATGCCCGTTCGGCTATCATGCGCCTTTTCTTCGACCCCAAACGCTATAATTTGGGCCGCGTAGGACGCTATAAGCTGAACCGCAAGCTTGGTTTTGAGCTCAATGATGAAGAACTTGAGTTTGTCACTCTGAAAAAAGAAGATGTCATTGGTGCGTTGAAATACTTGATCCGCCTCAAAAGCGGAGATCCTACTGTCAATATCGATGATATCGATCACCTTGGAAATCGAAGAGTTCGTTCTGTAGGGGAGCTTATTCAGAATCAGTGCCGTATCGGACTTTCTCGCATGGAGAAAATCATCCGCGAGCGAATGAATCTGTTTGATTTCTCTTCAGATACCCTTACTCCTGGAAAGATTGTCTCTGCAAAAGGTCTAGTAGGCGTTTTGAAAGACTTCTTCGGACGTTCACAGCTTTCACAGTTTATGGATCAAACCAACCCTGTAGCAGAACTGACGCACAAACGGCGTCTCTCTTCTCTTGGCCCAGGTGGACTTAACCGTGAGCGCGCGGGATTTGAGGTGCGTGATGTGCACCCAAGTCATTATGGACGTATCTGCCCTATTGAAACACCCGAAGGACCGAATATTGGTTTGATTACTTCGCTTGCTTCTTATGCGAAAATCAATGAATTTGGATTCATTGAAACTCCCTATCGGATTGTCCGTGACGGTGTTGTGACCGCTGAAATCGAGTACATGACTGCCGACCAAGAAGAAACGAACGTCATTGCACAGGCTTCTGCACAATTGGATAACCTCAATATGTTTGTTGAGCCCACTTGTTGGGCCCGTTTCAATGAGGAATCGCTAAAAATCGAGACCGATAAAATTACACACATGGATGTTTCATCCAAACAGCTGGCTTCCATTGTGGCCGGTTTGATTCCTTTCTTGGAGCACGATGACGCCAACCGTGCACTAATGGGATCGAACATGCAACGCCAAGGTGTCCCTCTTCTTATAACCGATGCTCCTATCGTAGGAACAGGCTTAGAGAAGCGAGCTGCTCGTGACTCTGGTGCTGTGATCATCGCAGAAGAAGATGGCAATGTGGAGTATGTGGATGGATACAAAATTGTCATTTCTGCCAAGGATAACCCAACGCAGAAAAAGACCTATTTACTCAATAAGTTCATGCGCTCCAATGCAGGTACGTGTCTTAATCAGACTCCTCTTTGTAACGTAGGCGATAAGGTGAAACTCGGAGATGTCATCGCAGATGGTCCCGCTACTGATAAAGGAGAAGCTGCTCTTGGGAAAAACGTCCTTGTTGCTTTCATGCCTTGGTGTGGATACAACTATGAGGATGCGATCATTATCTCTGAGAAACTCGTTAAAGAGGACGCCTATACGTCAATTTACTTGGAAGAATTTGAGGTAACGGCTCGTGATACTAAACTTGGAAAAGAAGAGATCACAAAGGATATCCCCAATGTCTCAGAAGAGGCATTAGCCAACTTAGGTGATGACGGGATCATCCGTGTCGGAGCTGAAGTTAAGCCAGGTGATATCTTAGTTGGTAAAATCACGCCTAAATCTGAAACGGAGCTCGCTCCAGAAGAGCGCCTACTCCGGGCTATTTTCGGTGAAAAAGCAGCTGATGTCAAAGACGCTTCCCTAACAGTTCCTCCTGGAACAGAAGGGGTGGTGATGGATGTGAAGGTATTTAGCCGTAGAGATCGTCTATCTAAAACAGATGATGAGCTCGTGGTGGAAGCAACCCGCATCAAAGACATTCACCAAGATTTTAAGAATAAAGAAGCCGATATCCTTATTCAATTCCATGAGAAATTAGGAGCTTTGATCCTCGGTGAGCCTTCACCTGGACCGATCATGCATCGCAAAACAGGGGATGTTCTGATCAAAGAGGGTGATACGGTTACCCAAGAGATGCTGGAGATGCTTGAAAGTGAAAAAGCTGAAGATCTCTTGATGCCGGATAATGACACGTTCAAAGCAATGAAAGAAATTTTGCGTGAATTTGATCGCGAAATGCAGGCGCATCATTCACTGCATAAGACTGAGGTGGAATATACTCGTAAAGGGGATACTGAACTCGATCCTGGTGTTATCCGTCAGGTAAAAGTGTATATCGCCACGAAGCGTAAGCTAGAAGTAGGGGATAAAATGGCTGGTCGCCACGGGAACAAAGGGGTTGTCTCGCAACTCGTTCCTGAAGGGAACATGCCTTACCTCGATAATGGACAAACAATTGAGATTATTCTCAATCCTCTCGGTGTACCTTCTCGTATGAATATGGGACAGCTTCTCGAGACGCACTTAGGTTACGCTGCCCGCAAAGCAGGAATCTATGTAAAATCACCTGTCTTCGAAGGATTCCCGGAAGAGAAGATTTGGGAGATGATGACTGAGCAAAATCTTCCTTCAGATGGAAAAATGAATCTCTACGATGGAAGAACTGGGGAGCGATTTGATAACCGCGTTGTTGTCGGATACATCTACATGCTGAAACTTGGACACTTAGTTGCTGATAAGATTCACGCTAGGTCAATCGGTCCTTACTCACTCGTTACGCAGCAACCACTCGGTGGTAAAGCCCAGATGGGTGGACAGCGTTTTGGTGAGATGGAAGTGTGGGCTTTAGAAGCATACGGTGCTGCCCATCTCCTCCAAGAGATGTTAACGGTCAAATCGGATGATGTAGCCGGACGTACCCGCATTTACGAGTCGATCGTAAAAGGGGAAAATACTTTGAAGGCTGGAACGCCTGAATCATTTAATGTACTTGTGAAAGAGATGCAAGGTTTGTGTCTTGACGTGCGCCCCGAAAGCGCGAAAGAATAATTTTAGGGAGAATATTCGATGGCAGAACAGATGAGTCAAGAATCTTTTGACAAGTTGGTCATTCAAATTGCATCGGATGATGTGATACGCAATGATTGGTCGAGAGGGGAAATCAAAAAACCCGAGACGATCAACTACCGAACATTCAAACCTGAAAAAGGTGGATTGTTTTGTGAAAAGATTTTTGGTCCCACAAGAGATTGGGAATGCGCATGTGGAAAGTACAAGAAGATCAAACACAAAGGAATCGTTTGTGATCGATGTGGTGTTGAGGTAACTCTTTCGAAAGTTCGAAGAGAGAGAATGGCCCACGTTGAACTAGCCGTTCCTGTTGTCCACATCTGGTTTTTCAAATCAATGCCCTCGCGCATTGGAAACATTCTTGGAATGTCTGCCAATGAACTAGAGCGGGTCATTTACTATGAAGAATATGTGGTAACAGATTCTGGTCGCTCCACGCTAGAGCCGAAACAACTTCTCAACGACACCGAATACCGCGAAGCTCAAGAAAAATGGGGACCTGAGAACTTTACTGCCAAGATGGGTGGTGAAGCTGTTAGTGAACTCCTCGAAAAGGAAGATTTAAGCCTTCTTGTCACAGAGCTTAAAGAGAAGCTACGCAAAACCAAATCTATGCAAGCACGGATGAAAACAGCAAAACGTCTCAAAATTGTAGAGAGTTTTGCCTTTTCGCCAAACCGTCCCGATTGGATGGTTATGTCTTGTGTTCCTGTGATCCCTCCCGATCTTCGCCCTCTTGTCCCTCTTGATGGTGGACGTTTCGCTACATCTGACTTGAATGACCTCTATCGTAGAGTCATCAACCGCAATAACCGTTTAAAAGCGATTTTACGTCTGAAAACACCAGATGTCATCATCCGCAATGAAAAACGGATGCTGCAAGAGGCGGTCGACGCTCTCTTTGATAATGGTCGCCATGGGCACCCGGTAATGGGCGCTGGAAACAGACCATTGAAAGCTCTTTCTGAAATGCTTAAAGGGAAAACCGGTCGTTTCCGTCAGAACCTTCTAGGTAAGCGTGTTGACTACTCAGGCCGTAGTGTAATTATTGTGGGCCCTGAGCTCAAATTCAACCAATGCGGATTGCCAAAGAAAATGGCTCTCGAGCTTTTTGAACCGTTCATTGTTAAGGAACTCAAAGATCTCGGTTACGTATATACCATTAGGTCGGCTAAAAAAATGATTCAGCGGCAGGCTGAAGAAGTATGGGATGTCCTCGAAGAAATCATTAAAGGACACCCAGTACTGCTCAACCGTGCACCTACACTTCACCGCCTCGGGATTCAGGCCTTTGAGCCGATTCTGATCGAAGGAAAAGCGATTCGGATCCATCCTCTTGTCTGCTCGGCCTTCAACGCCGACTTTGACGGAGACCAAATGGCGGTCCACATCCCTCTTTCTATTGAAGCTCAGCTAGAAGCAAAACTCCTTATGATGGCTCCAGATAATATCTTCTTGCCCTCATCAGGTAAGCCTTCGGCTGTTCCTTCACAGGACATGATTTTGGGTCTTTACTATCTCATGCACGATCCTATTTATATTGCTGAAGACCATGGCAAAAAGACGAAAATTTTTGCCAACCTTGATGAGGTTCTTCTCGCCATGCAAGCGGCAGGGGATTACAACTGGGATGAAGTTGTTGAAGAAGGAAAGCGGCGCGATGAACTGGGCCGAGGCCTCCATATCCACGAAAAAATCAAACTCAAGCTCGCAGAAGGAATCATTACGACGACTCCAGGAAGAGTGGTTTTCAACACCATCGTTCCCGAAGAGCTTGGCTTCCAAAACTATGCCCTTCGTAAGAAAAAAATGAGTGAGCTTGTTTTAGAGACCTACAAAAAAGTGGGACTAGAAGCTACCGTGAAATTCCTCGATAACTTGAAAAGCCTTGGCTTCTCTGCTGCGACAAAGTCATCGCTTTCTATTGGAATTTGCGATGTTCGTATTCCGGAGAACAAGCCAGAAGTATTGAAAGAATCGCATAAGCGGATCGAAGTTGTTCAAAAGCAATATGAGGATGGAATCATCACTGATGGTGAGCGTAAGTCTAAGATCATTAGTATCTGGACGGAAGTATCAGATGATCTTTCTGAAGAGCTCTTCAAGTTAATGAGCGAGACTAGAGATGGTGAACTCAATCCGATCTTCCTTATGATGGATTCTGGAGCTCGTGGTACGAGATCACAGGTCAAGCAGCTTGGAGCCATGAGGGGCCTTATGGCAAAACCCTCTGGAGAGATTATTGAGTCTCCTATTACTGCCAACTTCCGTGAAGGCTTGAGCGTTTTGGAGTACTCAATTTCGACACACGGTGCCCGTAAAGGTCTTGCCGATACGGCCCTTAAAACTGCCGATTCCGGTTACTTGACTCGTCGACTTGTCGATGTTTCTCAAGATGTGATCATTATCGAAGATGATTGTGGTACGCTTAACGGGATAGAAGTCAGTGCTATCAAGCAGGGGCAAGAAGAACTTCTTCCTCTCACGGACCGAATTTTTGGCCGCAGCGTTGTCGAAGACATCTATCAGCCAGGTGATCGCACCAAAATTCTCGCAGAAGCAGGAACTATCTTGAACCTTCCACAAGCAGAAGCTATTGACGATTCAGGAATCGAGTCGATCAGAATTCGTTCGGCGCTTACCTGTGAGTCTGGAAGAGGCGTTTGTTGTAAGTGCTACGGCATTAACCTTGCCAATGGTAGGGTTGTAGGCCACGGTGAGGCTGTTGGTATTATTGCCGCTCAGTCGATCGGGGAGCCTGGAACACAGCTTACGATGAGAACCTTCCACTTAGGGGGTATCGCCGCAGCCTCCCTCTCTCCTGAAATTATTTCAGAGCATGAGGGTATTCTCGTCTACATGGATCTGCGTACAGTACAGAACCAAGACGGTGAGTGGCTAGCCTTGAATAAGAATGGAATGCTCCACGTTGTACAAGACGAAGGACGTAGCTTAGAAGAAGTGAAAAAACTTCTCAGTACAAAATCCTTAGAGCCTCTTCACTCCTTCAACATCGAGCTTGGAACACGCATCCTCGTTGGAGATGGACTTAAAGTGAAGAAGGACCAGCAAGTAGCAGTTTGGGAACAACACAACGTCCCAATTATTTGTGAACGACCTGGATATGTAAAATATGAAGACCTCGTTGAAGGGATTTCTACCCAGCGTGATCGCAATAAGCAGACGGGGCAAACTGAAACTGTTGTGAAGCAACACAGAGGGGAGCTACATCCACAAATCGTCATCTATGCCGATCAAGAGTATAGTGAACTTGTGGGAACCTATGCGATCCCATCTGGAGCCTTCATCTCAGTAGAAGAAGGGGAGTACGTCCAAGCGGGTATGCTTCTCGCTCGTCTCCCTCGTGGAGCGATCAAGACAAAGGATATTACAGGGGGTCTGCCCCGTGTTGCCGAACTCTTCGAAGCGCGTAAGCCTAAAGATGCTGCCGAGATTGCTAAGATTGATGGAGTCGTTGACTTCCGCGGAGTGCAGAAGAGTAAGCGGATTGTAGTTGTTCGCGATGAAGACTCTGGTATGGAAGAAGAACACCTCATCCCTCTTACAAAACACACCATCGTCCAAAAAGGCGATCATGTGGTGAAAGGGCAGCAGCTTACTGATGGCCTCGTGATTCCACACGAGATTCTCGATGTCTGCGGCGTGCGCGAGCTTCAAAAATACCTCGTAAACCAAGTCCAAGAAGTTTATCGCCTCCAAGGGGTAGATATCAACGACAAGCACATTGAGATCATCGTCAGACAGATGCTCCAAAAAGTGCGTGTCATCGAGCCTGGTGATACAACCTTCCTCTATGGAGAAGATGTGGATAAGAAACAATTCCACATCCAGAACCGCAAAGTACTCGATGAAGGGGGAAGGGCTGCCCAAGCCACACCTGTCCTTCTCGGTATCACGAAAGCCTCGCTATCTACTGAGTCGTGGATCTCAGCCGCGTCCTTCCAGGAAACGACAAGAGTCCTTACAGATGCAGCATGTGAAGCTAAGGTCGATTACCTACTCGACTTCAAGTCGAACCTCATCATGGGGCACATGATCCCAGGGGGTACTGGCTTCAACGCATTTAGCGAACGCATCAAGCGTCACACTCAGCGAGAAGGCGAAGAAGAACTCGAGTTCGCTTTTAGCGACTAATTCTAAAACCCAGTGTGAAAACACTGGGTTTTTTTTTGGCAAAAACCCTTTGCTAGAAATAGTTGTATTATTTTTTAATAAAAGATTTTAATTATGCTTGAAATTTTCGATATTTGCCATGAAGCTTCTCAAGCTCTTAGAGATGTCTATCGTTGTCATGATAGATTGAATCTGGTGCCTAACAATGTTACTGGAGAAATGCTTGAGTACCTAAGCGTACCGGATCTTATAAGGTTGGCAGGTACTTGCAGGGAGCAGCGTGAGAGAGTGCACGATTATTGGCTTCAGACCGTAGAAACTTTTAAACATCCCCCCGTTACTGCTGAAGATGAAATCTCCCGTGAGCGGAGAATGATTTACCAAGTCGTTGCAAGCAACTTTTTAAACGAATGCGCGAAAAAAGATCCTGAATGGAGTTCAAAAGGCCTGAAACTCTGTTGGTAAAAAGTAGAAGAATTTCATCAGCGAAACTTTAAGCCGAGAACTGAGCGATTCTGCAATCCTGAAGTGCGAGGCCCGGGTGAAGTTTATAGAGCATATCAAAAAAAATATGATCGGGATTTACTTGTATTTGCGAATGAAGTTGCAAAGGAGTTGAGTCTAACAGTGTTCAATTCTTCGAAAGAAGCTAGGGGTTGGTTAAATGATCCAAATAATCAAGCGCAACTGCAAGGAGTCAAAAAAATATACTTGAATGGAAAGAAATTAGGAATTCTTCCCGCAGAAATCGGTCAGTTAACGGCGTTGGAGTTTCTCTCTGTCGGAAACAATCAGTTAACGAGCTTGCCACGAGAAATCGGTCAGTTAACAGTGTTGAAGAATCTCGATGTCGGAGACAATCTATTAACGATCCTGCCTCCAGAAATCGGTCAGTTAACGGCTTTGATATTTCTCTTTGTTGGAAACAATCAGTTAACAAACCTGCCGCCAGAAATCGGCCAGTTAACGGCGTTGGAGGCTCTCTATGTCAGTAACAATCAGCTAACGAGCTTGCCACCAGAAATCGGGCAATTAATGGCGTTGAAGGAGCTCGATGCCAGAAACAATCAGTTAACGAGCCTGCCGACAGAAATTGGTCAGTTAACAGCGTTGAGGAAGCTCTTTGTCGGATACAATCAATTAACGAGCCTGCCACCAGAAATCGGTCAGTTAACGGCATTGGAGGAGCTCTCTTTCGAAAACAATCAGTTAACGAGCCTGCCGCGAGAAATTGGTCAGTTAACTAAGTTGGATATGCTCGATGTCGGAAACAATCAGTTAACGAGCCTGCCGCCAGAAATCGGTCAGTTAACGGCGTTGGAGTTTCTCTCTGTCGGAAACAATCAGTTAACGAGCCTGCCACTAGAAATCGGGCAATTAATGGCGTTGAAAAAGCTCGGTGTCAGAGACAATCAGTTAACGAGCCTGCCGCCAGAAATCGGTCAGTTAACGGCTTTGAGGTGGCTCGATGTCGAAAACAATCAGTTGATGAGCCTGCCGCGAGAAATTGGTCGGTTAACAGCTTTGATGGAGCTCAATGTCAGAAACAATCAGCTAACGAGCCTGCCGCCAGAAATCGATCGATTATGGATGCGAATCTTAGCGTAGTTTAGCCGCATACTAATTTGATCCCAAAAAATCATCGGCCAAATTTTTCGCAGAGGAGAGATTTTCGTTGTCACAACTTACGAGTTGATCCAATATTCGCGTTATATCAGCCAGTGTTTTCACACTGGGTTTTTTTTGGTGTGTGGTATAAGATTTCCTTATGGCCGTACTCAGCGTTCGCAACTTGCGCAAAGTCTATCCTGGTAAGAAACCCTTCACAGCAGTGGATGGGATCTCTTTTGATTTAGAAGAAGGGGAGATACTTGGCCTACTTGGCCCCAATGGCGCAGGAAAGACCACTACTATCCAAATGCTCATGAGCACGCTCAAGAGCACGTCGGGTGATATTTTCTATTTTGGCAAAGACTTTTCTAAGCATCGCTCATCCATTTTGCAGCACGTCACTTTTGCCAGTACCTACCTCAGTCTCCCTTGGAACCTGACAGTAGAACAGAATCTCGATGTCTACGG
>Ga0114919_10001564_pt1 | contig 18316 bp, 18 predicted proteins | sample BlataG_FD_88682 | JGI IMG/M metagenome (GOLD analysis project Ga0114919, IMG submission 88682) | Deep subsurface microbial communities from Black Sea to uncover new lineages of life (NeLLi) - Black_00105 metaG | ecosystem: Environmental > Aquatic > Marine > Oceanic > Sediment | place: Atlantic... | reverse complement strand
TCCATCCCGACGCCGAAGGAGCGGTCGCCGGCCGCGGTCCAGATGGCGACGAAGGCATCATCGTCCTCATTGAACTGCTCCCAGGCCTGGTCCAGGCGGTCGTATAGCTCAAGGGTGAGGGCGTTCATACGCTCAGGGCGATTGATGGTGATCGTTACGATATGGTCCTTCTTCTCATATAGAAGGACCTCCGGCCCTTCAAGAGGCATTAATCCCCTCCTTTATTTGAATTCGGGTTCAGACGAGGCTAAAGATCGCTCTCGTCCACCTCTATTTCCATCTTCACCAGGGCATTGCCCATGGCCTTGCCGGTCTGGTCGATGCGCAGGGTCTTGGTGGCCCCGCCCCCCAGCGCCTTATACAACATGATCTCCAGCGATTGAAGATTGTCCATCGGGTAGATGATAATGTCTCCCTTGACCCAACCCTTGAAGTGTGCCTTAATCCGCTCGGGGGTGACTTCCCTTTTTATGATCTCGTAGGCCTTCTCAGTCTTGGCCATCAATCCGATATTAGAGATATCACCCTTATCCCCGGAGCGGTAATAGCAGATATCGATTAGCTTAATCCTTTTTTTCGCCATCACTTAGTCTCCTTTATCTCCAGCTCCAGGGGCACCGCCTCTCTGGGTATCAGTGTTGGCCACAGGGCGAATACCGGCCTGATTCGGGGGGGTTGGGTGAAACCGGCGCCCACGCCAAGCGATGCCCAGCAAAGGTGGCCGCACTCGGTACGGCACGCCCGCGCTTCCGCCTCGGTGTCACACTTGAATGCTATTCTGATCCCCAGCTCTGGCGGGTCGTAATCCGGTGGGGGCGAGCCTACAGTTGGGCCGCAGAGGGAGTCCCAGCCGATAAGTGACCACAGCATCTCCCTGGGCTTCAGGCCGAGGTAATCCAGCCTTCTCTTGACGAATTCATGAGCCTTTTCCGCCTGTTGGAAGACCTTAGGGCCGCAGACTATCGTGATCTCCTCAGCGATGAAGCCGTCGTTATAAGCGAGGCAGAACTTAAGGTTCTCCGGTCGTGGTTTCCCTCGTGGCTTATCGCCGTACCTGCTTATCTTCACCGCGTCTTTGCCCACCTGCTCCAGCTTTATCTGGGTGAGGTCGGCGATACCGTCGGGCATAAGATAGTTCTCGGGGTCGTGGACCTCGTATACCAGGTGTTCCTTCAGCGTTTGCACCCTGATGGCGCCGCCCGATGTTTCGGTCTTGCTTATTATGCAATCGCCGTTCTCATCCATCTCGGCGATGGGGAAGCCGGGGTTGCCTTTAGGATAGTCGATCTCCTCCCACAGGTTGGAACAGGTACCGGCGCTCCAGCTGCTGCACTCCAGCAGGTGTCCGACGCACACCGCGGAGCCGATGCGGTCCCAGTACTCATCGGTGAACTTCCAGCCCAGTGGGTACATGAAATTGCCGCAATAGAGGGAATTGTCGGACAGCCGTCCGCCGATCACCAGGTCGGCGCCCTGTTCGTAGGCCTCGATGATCTCATCAGCGCCGGTATATGCATAGGCAGCAAGCAGCCTGTCCCGCACACTGCCGATGTCCTCCTCGCCGGTGTCCATGTTCTTAAACTTCCACCCCTCTTTTCGCAGTTCATCTATTCGGCTCAGTGGTATGGTGTCCCCGGTGATCACCCCGATCTTGAAGCCGCCCAGATTCAAATCCTGAGCAATCTTTAGCACCTGGTTGGCGCACTCCGGAGGGTTAGCTCCGCCGCCATTGTTGCACATCTTGAAGTGCTTGTCCTTCTCCTTCCAGATAGGCAGCAGCCCTCTCATCAGGGGGATGACCTCGGGGATATAGCCCCGCGTCTGGTCCTTGGCGTACTGGCTCTGCAGGATGGCCATGGTGAGCTCTGCCAGGTGGTCGAAGGAGATATAATCGATATCCCCATTCTGCGCCACGTCCAGGGCGCCGTCCTTAAAGTCGGGCCAACCCGATGAGCCAGATCCTACTCGAACCTTTTTCATGGTTCACCTCCTATTGGATTCTATAAAAGATATTAAGGGGCGCCGATGATGGCAATTCCAGGAACAAATCTTCCAGGATGCCCCCCTTGATTGTGCGCTAGTCCTATAGTTATGTCTTTTATCTGGCGTGAAGGCTCCTCAGCCTTCCCCTGAATCTGCTTATATATCTCGTAGACCTCGCGGGCCCCGCTTGCCCCGATAGGATGCCCGAAGGACTTTAGACCCCCGCTGACATCGATCGGCATCTCTCCATCGTGGTAGTATGCCCGCTTCTCGGTGAACTCCTCGCGGAACTTTCCATGTTCGCAGAGGAACATAGATTCGGTGGCGATAAGCTCGGCGATGGAGAAGCAGTCGTGGAGCTCCACCAGTCCCAGCTCTTTACGCGGGTCTTTTATGCCGGCTTCAGCGTAGGCCATCTTAGCCGCTTCCCTGGTCTCCGCCCAGTAGGTGAAGTCGTAGCGCTCGTCCTCCTTGCCCCAGCCAGGGCCGCAGGATACCGCGAAGCCCTTGATGGTGACATAATCATCACGGTACTTTTTGGCATCCTCTGCGGGTACCAGGACCGCTGCGGAAGCGCCATCGGTCACGCCGCAGCAATCGTAGAGCCCCAGAGGCCAGCAGATCATCGGGGCATTTACCGCTTCCTCCACTGTGATCTCCCTCTTAAGGTGGGCCTTGGGGTTTCTGGCACCGTAATAGTGACTTTTTACCGAGATCTCCGCCAGCACCCTCTTACCTTCTTGCGGGGAGAGACCGAATTTGGAGAAATAAGCCGTAGCAGCCATGGCATACCTTCCCGGAGGGGTGCCCAGTGCTCCGTATAACGGCTCCCATTTTCCGGGGTACATCTCTCCTAGGCCGCCATAACCGGTATCCTTGAGCTTCTCCACCCCTATTGCCAGTACGCAGTCGTAGCACTTGGAGGCGATGCCGTGAGCGGCTGCCCTTAGTGCCTCCTGGCCGGAGGCGCAGAGATTCTCCACCCGGGTAAACGGGATATACTGAGTTTGCAGGGCTGAGGAAGCGATGATCGCACTGCAGGGCCCCATCGGCACCTGCTGTGAGCCACGACCGGTGCCTACCCATCCTGCCTGAATGTCTTTAATCTCGATCCCGGCATCCTCAAGGGCCTCTGTGGCAGCCTCCTTGATCAGGTCCTCCACGTCAGCATCCCAACGCTCCCCGAACTGGGTGCATCCCATCCCTACGATTGCGACCTTATCCTTTATGCTCTCTCTCATATACAGGTCTCCTTTTTAGTTACCCTCTTACCGGGCGGCATTTCCAGAAGTAGTTGTGTATTCCCAGGGCATCATGTATCCGGCGGAAGGTGAGTTCCATGGTCATCCCGACCTCAATCTTATCCGGGTCCCGGTCTGTCATCTGGCTGAAGAACCTCCCGCCGCCGTCGAAATCAACCGCAGCCAGGACGTTGGGCGGATCGATGGCCCGCGATCGCACATCCATACTATAGGTTACCAGCTTCCCTTGTTTATACGAGAGGGGTACCTCTTCGAAGTATTTCTCATCGGCTTGGCAGTATATGCAGGCCTTTGGTGGCGGTACCATAATCCGGCCACACTTGGTACATTTAACCCCGTGGAATCTAAGATAGAAGTTGCGGCGCCGCCACACCTCTGGGAGCGCCATTCTCCGTTCCATGAAGAGATCATGCTCCCACTCCATGAGGTCGCGGAACCTCATATACTTACCGTAGTTCGACAGCGGCATCTTGGATGCGAGGTAACCTTTGACCCCCCTGCGATCTTTTAGCTTCCCGATCTCCTCGGTAACGCATAGGGCATGGGCATCGGCCCCGTCCCCGTAATTAACCAGTAATATCCTGTCGCCTGCTCTAGCTTTTTCCAGAACGTTCACCAGGACCATGGGGACCAGGGCAGTACCGGTGTGGCCCACCGTGTCTAAGAGCAGGTCCTGAACCTGTTCTTTGGGGTCCAGGCCCAGGCTGTTTACGATAGTCCCTTGCATCCTCCTATCCGGGGAATAGATAACTGCTTTGGAAAAATCCTTGGCGGCAAGATTTTGCTTCCTGAGCAAAGCGGCGACCGCTTTTTCAACGTAAGGCACATAGCTTTCCTCCCGAATAAAGCGGTCTTCCCAGGAGCGTATTATCTTGTCGTATTCCAACCTCCAGTAGTCCACGAACTCGCTGGTGATGCAGGTGCTGCCCTCGATCTCAACGACGACCCCTTCATTCCCGATGAGGAAAGCGGCAGCGCCATCCCCAAAGAGGGACTCGAAAGCGGTATCAGGTGGCCCGAGTCGGGTATCGGCAGCGACCACCAGAACCTGCCTTGCGGAGCCGGCTTTGACCGCATCCAGGGCCATCATTATGGCGATGGTCCCCGACCTTATGGAATCGGTGAGGTCAACGGTGATAATGTCCTCCTTAAGGTCGCACGCCGCGGCCATGATGCTGGCCGATTGCTTCTCCTTGTAAGGAGGGGTAGTAGTGGCGAAATATAAGGCGTCGATAGAATCCTTCTCAACGTCTTTAATACAATCTCTGGCCGCCTCCACACCCATAGTCAAACTATCTTCATCGGCATTGGCTACCGCTTTCTCACCCTTTCCAGTTCCTCCCCAGACTCCATTGATGGTTTCCCTGCTAAGCCGATAAATGGGTACATAAGCCCCGTAAGATGTTATTCCTGCCATCCAGTTTCCTCCTTTTCAGCCTTCCTATGTTAGCACACTTTGTGAAAAAAAGCATTATTGTAAGGAGGCGCTTTTATAGTAGGCCACCACTTTCTTTAGGACATTAGCCCCCCTCTCGAAGCTGGGGAAGCAGGGGATACCCCTCGCCACTAGTTTCTTTCTCGCCTGAATGGCCTCGCTCTCCGCATGGGCGGAGATGAGGATGGCGAGCAGGGGTTTATCCGACTTATCTTTGTATAGGGCTAGGGCATCGATCAGATCGTCGAAGAATCCGGGGATGTGCCATGAGATGCGAGTCATGAAAACTACCGGGAGATCCAGAACAACCGCGTCGATCCTCTCATCATCATTGAGGATATCGAGACACCTGATAATGCGATCTAGATGGGGGAGATTGGAGCTAATATCGAGTGGATTTTGGTAGCTTGAGCCGATGGTATTGAAGAAGGAGGCAAATTCTCGGTAGGACCGCTCGGTGAGCAGCGGGACCTCAAACCCTGCCCTGGCAAAGGCATCGGTGATCACTACAGATTGCCCTCCGGTCATAGCGGCCAGCCCCACTCTGTTCCCGGTGGTCGGCTTGGCGTAGAGTAATGCCTGTATCGTGTCGACCATTTCATCGAGGTTATCTACTTTGATCGCCCCACATTGCTTGATCAGGGCATCCCAAAGCAGTGGTGACCCGGCTAAAGAGGCAGTGTGTGAAGCTGTGGCTCTGATTCCCTCCTCGGTCCCTCCCCCCTTCCAGATGAGCACCGGCTTACGCCGGGCGATCTCCCTTAAGCAGCAAAAGAATCGTCTCCCGTTCTCTACCCCCTCGATATACATGCCGATTATCTTGGTATCCTCATCCTCACCCAGATACTCCAGATAGTCTGCGGCATCCAGAACCGCGGCGTTTCCATAGCTCACTGACTTAGAGATCCTGATCCCATTGACCTCTCCCACCAGGGTGAAGAAGGTGGCATGGGTGCCGCTCTGGGAGATGAACCCTACATTGCCGCCATCGCCCCAGTATTGGTCGGTGGTATGCCTGAGCCCGATCTTTGGGTTGAAGATGCCCACGCAATTGGGCCCAATGAGGTTGAGGTTGGCCTCGCGGGCCATCTCGGTAATATTCTTTTGTAGTCTGATCCCCTCCTCGGTGTTCGACTCGGCGAACCCTGAGGTGAAGAGCATCACCGCGCCAACCTGCTTCTGGATGCAGTGCTGCACGATCTCTGGGGTTATGGCGCGGGGTACAGCAACGACGACGTAGTCCACCTCATCCGGTATATCCAGCAGGCTGGAGTAATTTTTCACCCCCAGCGCCGCGATGCCCTGAAGCTCTTTCTCATCGATCTGAACCGAGTAGACCCTTCCCTGAAAGTTGGCCAGGCTCCTTAGCCACATATAGCCCATCTCCATCTTGTCGCCCACCACCGCCACAGATCGCGGGTTGAACGCCCGATCAAGCCGCCCAACGCTGTCTTTCAACTGGGCCCCCTCAAGGTTCAAGGATCACCCGGGCATCGATAGCCAGGGCACTATCGCGGTAGGCAAAGATAGGGTTGATATCCAGCTCCTTTATCTCAGGCTTGCTCTCCACAAACTCGGAGACCTTGAGCAGCAGCTGCTCCAGGACCGCGATATTAGCTGGCTCCTGACCCCTATAGCCCTCAAGGACGGGGTATCCCTTTATCTCCCTGATCATCTCATTGGCATCCCTCCCGGTTAGCGGGACGATCCTGAAGGAAATATCCTTGAGTATCTCCACCAGGATACCGCCCAGCCCGAACATGAGCACCGGTCCAAACTGAGGGTCCTTGCTCATGCCAATAATCACCTCTGTGGCTGGTCTGGCCATAGGCTGCACAGAGACCCCCTGTATCTTCGCTGAAGGCTGGTGCTTTTTTATCGCGGAGATGATCTCATCATAGGCATTACCCACATCTTCCTTGTTATTAAGGCTCAGTTTGACCCCCCCGACATCGGTTTTGTGCAGGATATCGGGGGAGACTATTTTTAGGACCACCGGGAAGCCGAGCTCCTGGGAGTAGGCGACCGCCTCCTCCTTGGAGCGGGCAAGCCCTATCTCGGTGGTATTTATCCCCACCTCCTTCAGGATTTGTTTCGATTCCAGCTCGGTGAGGGATGTCCTGTCCTCTTTTCTCGCTGCGGCGATTATCTCATCCATGACCATTAAACGGTCCTCCTTTCTCGTACTACTCGGTAAGCCCTACCACTTGGAGACTGGATTTTATAGACCATAGTGAAGAGTTCCTCCTGGTGTCGCAATGTTTAAAAAAACGGCCCCGATGGGATTTGAACCCACGATCTCCGCCTTGACAGGGCGGTGTGTTAGGCCGCTACACTACGGGGCCAAAACATGAGGCATTCAATCGGCGATTGTATCAATAACCGGCCTGCCTTGTCAAGATAACCGTCTTCTGGTAAGCTTTTTATACGGAGGTAGCGAGATGGGCAGGCGAGATTTCCGGCATCGGGAGAGTAAGAAGCTCAAGAAGGATGCTAAGAAGGCACCCACCACCGCGGTATTTCAACCCCCGGCGACCGTTGAGGTGATCAAGAGAGGGAAGAAGGAGAAAGGGGAGGGTGAGAGTAAGGGGGAGAGATGGGTGGAGGACAAAGAAGAGGGATGATGGTCGCCTACCAGGAGCTTTATCGTAGTGGGGAGCTTAAGGAGCGGATGGCTCGGACCCGAGCCATCCTGAAGGATTGCCAGCTCTGCCCCCGTCGCTGCCGGGTCGATCGCCTCAGCGGGGAGACGGGCATGTGTCGCGTCGCCTCAGAGGCGGTGGTCTCAAGTTATGGGCCTCACTTTGGCGAGGAAGCGCCACTGGTGGGCCACCATGGCTCAGGGACGATCTTCTTCACATACTGCAACCTGAGATGCATGTTCTGCCAGAACTACTCCATAAGCCAGTTGGGTGAGGGAAGGATAGCCACCAAGGGTGAGATGGCAAAGATGATGCTCACCCTTCAGGAGCGGGGCTGCCACAATATAAACCTGGTCACCCCCACCCATGTCGTCCCGCATATATTAGAGGCGCTCGAGATCGCTGCGGGATTGGGTCTCTCCATTCCTGTCGTCTACAACTGTGGCGGCTACGAGTCAGTGGAAACCCTGGAGCTGCTCGATGGCATTGTCGATATTTACATGCCCGATATGAAGTATTCCGATGAGCGAAATGCCCGCAGGTTTTCCGGGGTCAAGGACTACCCCGCAGTGAACCATGCGGCGGTAAAGGAGATGCATCGCCAGGTTGGCGACCTCCAGATAGACGAGCGAGGTGTGGCCAGGCGGGGCCTCCTTATTCGGCATCTCGTTTTACCCAACGGGATCGCGGGAACCGAGGGGGTGGTCCGCTTCATCGCCGAGGAGATCTCACCAGATACCTATCTGAATGTAATGGCACAGTATTACCCCGCTCGTTATGCCTTTAAGATCCCCGCCCTTTCGCGCCCTCTGCGAAGGGAGGAGTTTTTAGAGGCGGTGAACCTCGCCCGAGAGCATGGGCTGGAGAGGCTGGATGGGGTGAGGTCCCGCTCCTTGGCAACATAAAAAGGTTGACGGATGACGCAACGGGCAGCTCTCCACGCTGTAATATATGGTCTTGTTCAGGGGGTGAACTTTCGCCATTTTGTGCTGCGCCGCGCCCAGGAGCTGGGGCTCACCGGCTATGTAAGAAACCTCTCTCGTGAGCGGGCGGTGGAGGTGATTGCTGAGGGAGATCGAGGTAAACTGGAGCAGCTCTTAAGGCAGATAGAGGTGGGACCGAGCCTGGCAGGGGTGAAACGGGTTCAGGTGGACTGGTCGGAGTACAGCGGAGCCTACAGCCGCTTCCGGATAGGATCTTAAGCGACCTTCTTTCGCACCGCGACCTCAAGGCTCTTTACCTCAGCCACTCCCTTAAGCGTCGATACCATGCCCAAAAGGGCATTGGCGATGATTTGCTTGGCGAAGTGGTTGAGCGTGACCGGAGAGCCGTTTATAAAGAGCACTGTCTCATCTCCCCTCTTACCGATGATCCGCTCCTTTATAAAGTCGGCGATCCCTGATATATCATCAGGGGAGAACTGGGGGCGGTCAACCTCAAGGGTCTCGTCGGTGATGATGGCCTTCAGTTCCTTGGGGGCACAGCGGAGACCTTTTTTCAGTTCGCTGCGGTGCACCTCGATCTTGGGTACATGTGCCTCATGAAATCCCTCGACGAGCACTAGGTCGAAATCCTCTCCCAGCAGGCGTAATACCCCCTCAATGGAGTCATTGTTGTCCTGGGGTTTGATGAGGGCTATCTTCTGCGGCGAGCTGATGGCCACTGCGTCGCTTCCTGCCTCGGCGTAGCGCCAGGTGTCCTTCCCCGGCCTATCCATTTCGAAGTCCTCGACGGTATGCTTCACCACGGCAACGCGGTACCCCCGTTCCCTGAACTCGCCAATGAGGTGCTCCACCAGCATGGTCTTACCGGACTTTGCCTGGCCCACTATAGAAACGATAGGAAGCATTTTTTCGACCTCTCTTTCCCGTAATCCCCTTTGGTTTTGTTGCGCTTATTCCTCGCTCCAGTCAAGCATTTTTCGTACTCTACTTACATAGCATTCGGTCTATCGTTTTAGTTTGCTTTATTCCTCGCTTGGGTCGAGCATAAGTACCTTAACTGTTTCCCCTTCTTCAACTGCCTCCACATCCTCGGGGACAATCACCAGCCCGTTGGCGCGGGACATGGAGGTGAGGATTCCGGAGCCCTGGGGCCCGGCGATGCGGGCAAGGTAGCGATTGCCCTCACGGCTCACTATTGCCCGGGCGAAGATGCGGCGACCATCGGTGTTTTTGATATGTCCCTCGAGAGTCGCTTCGATCGTGGGCTTGGAGAGATTCTTTTTCCCCATCATCTTGAGGATGGCAGGTCGGGCGAAAAGCTCGAAGGTGATCATGGAACTCACCGGATTTCCCGGCAGCCCTAGATGAGGCACCCCCTTGATCATGCCGAAAGCCAGGGGCTTTCCGGGCTTCATCCTCACTGTCCAGAAGGAGACCTCCCCCTGCTTTGCCAGCACATCCTTCACCAGGTCGTAGTTACCCATGGAGACCCCTCCGGAGGTGAGCAACAAATCTGCGGATAGAGCCTCTTTTATCTTGTCCTTGATATCCTTAACGCGATCCCTGGCGATGCCTAGAATCTGGGGGATGCCCCCATAGCGCAGCACCTGTGCCGCAACGCTGAAGCTGTTGCTGTTATAGATCTTCCCCTCGGGGAGAGGCTGGCCCAGCGCTGCCAGCTCGTCGCCGGTGGCGATGATAGCGACCACGGGGCGACGAATCACCCAGGTGGTTTCCTTCCCCAGTGAGGCGATCACCCCGATCTCCGCTGGGCGAAGAACCGCCCCCCTTTTTAGGACCAACTGTCCGCGAGCGATGTCCTCGCCGGCGCGGCGCACGTTTTGTCCCTTCGTTACCTGGTGGAGTATACCGATTTGAAATGGGGGGCGCTCACGGCGCAGTGCCTCATCGGTGTCCTCGAATTGCACCACGCTATCAGCGCCCCGGGGGATTGGCGCCCCGGTCATGATGCGCAGGGCGCTGAGCGCCCCGACTTCCTCTTTCGGTATATCGCCAGCCTTGACCTCGCCGATGACATTGAGATAGACCGGCGATGAGGGGGCAGCGCCAGTCGCATCTTCCGCCCTTACGGCATAGCCATCCATGGCGGAATTATCCCGCGGGGGGACGTCGATGGAAGAGTATACGTCCTCATCGAGCACCTGCCCCAAGCACTGGAGGATTGGCTTCTCCTCCCGGTCAAGCACCGAGACGCAACTGAGGACCTTCTCCAGGGCTTCTTCTACGCTGATCATGATGATTCCAGGAGTCTCCTTGCCCGTTCCAGATCGGCTTCAGAGTTGATATTGAAAAAGCTAAGGTGCCGGGGGTCGAATCTTTCGATCTCCGCGTTATCAACGTATCGCACCTTGAGCTCGGGCAGTAAGTCGGACATCTTGAGCCTCCCTTCACGTAGATATGCTTCGATGGGTGCCAGACAGTTCTTGGAATAGACAGCATGGAGTGGCTCCACCCCCTCATCGACTCTGGGGATGACGACATCGAAGCCCGAGGAGAGTTCCATAATATAGCGAAGGAGGTCGATGTTCAAAAAAGGCATGTCGCAGCCCACCACCAGGGCATTAGAGGATGCCGCCTCTTTGAGGCCGGAATAGATACCCACCAGGTTGCCTTTCCCCGGGTAGCTGTCGATCACCCTTTTCACCCCGAGGTCGGGGAGCTGGTCGCTTGATGAGGTGACCACGATAATCTCGTTTCCCAACAGTGAAAGCCTTTCGATGACCCGTTCAATAAGGCTGCGGCCACCGATTTCCTCCAGTGCCTTCTCCCGTCCCAGCCTTAGGCTCTTGCCGCCGGCAAGCACTATCGATGTCATCAATTTATTTTAGCACCATCACGGTGTAAAGGGAAACGTTGATCAATGGCCGCTTTGCCTGCCCCCAGTGCCTTGCCCCTGAAAAAATTAGCGCTTAGCTGCGTTCAACCCCTCGCTTTCTTTTCTACTTCTGCCGCGCCGGCCTCGGGCATCTCCAGCACAGGCACGTTCCAAACTGAGGCGCCTGCGAGCATCAGTGGGTAGGAGAGCGCGGCAAGAGCCTCATTGCTCTCAGCCTCAATGATGGAGATGCCTACCATTGTGTTCGGAAGAGCGCCGGGAAAGGGGAGTCCCTCACACACATAGTCAGCCAACATCTTCACCCCCGGCGGGCGGCTGGCCCAAAACTTGTCAGTAGCCTGCGATACATCCACTCCCTTAGCCACGTCAAACATGCAGAAGTTCAAAAACTTCATCTTACTCCTCCTTTGTTAATATTGTTTGCCACAAGGGCAAGGCACCCAGTGGTAAGCAGTATTATATGGCGGAGGAGTTCAGAAGGCAACGGGCTGGGGCTTACTGCCGCAAAGTGGCGCCCAGCTCTCGTGATAAACGGCTTACTATCTCCTGCTGGGCACGGTTCACCTCTTCATCAGTGAGGGTGCGTCTGGGCGATTGATAAAGGATTCTGAAGGCAAGGGATTTCTTTCCAGCGGGCACCTGCTTGCCAGTATAAACATCAAAGAGGTTGACCCTGGCTACCAGGGGAGAGCCCTCGATAATATCCTGCACCCTCTTTGAAGGCGTCTCTGCGTTCACCACGACGGCGATGTCCCGCAGGGTGATGGGGAATTTTGGTATCGGGCGATATTTAAGAGGGGTTATTGTCGCGGGAAGCAGCCTTTCCAGATCGATTTCGAAGAGGTAAACGGGGCGGGAGGAGATGTCGCAGCGCTCGGCCACCCTGGGATGAAGCTCCCCTAACGTCCCCACACTTTCGCCGCCAACCACGATAGTAGCCCTGCTGCCGGGACTGAAGGTATTATCCTCCGAGGGCTCAAACCTTGCCGCAACCCCCAGGCGCTCCAGGAGGGTCTCCAAAATCCCCTTGGCATCGAAGAAGTCTAGCCTCTCGCTCTCGCCATGCCAGGAATGATCGAGGCGGGTGCCGCATAAGACCCCGCTCAGCGTGTGGCGCTCCTCAGGGAGGTCCCCCTCTCGGGGAAGGTATACTTTGCCCACCTCGAACAGCCTGATGCTGTTGTCTTCGTGCTTCTCATTGGAGGAGATGGTTTGTAGGAGCCCGGGTCGCAGGGTAGTGCGCAGACACTCCTGCTCCGTAGTTATTGGGTTGGCTACTTTTAGCGGGGCAGGCTGGGGGGTTACTTTGCGCAGCATATCCAGGCTGGTCAGCGAATAGGTGATCACCTCCTGCATGCCGCAGCCAACGAGGATATTGCTCACCTTTTTTGTGAGCGCGCGCATCGGGTCGGGTTTATACCGGGGCAGCGAGCCGCTGGGCAGGGTGGTGGGGAGGTCATCGTAACCGATGATGCGCGCAATCTCTTCCACCAGGTCTTCTGCGAGGCGAACATCGGTGCGCCAATAGGGGATGGCGACTGAAAGCTCTGTAGGGCTCACACGCTCGCACTGAAATCCTAGAGAGCCGAGTACCTTTGCTACTTTTTCGCGCGTTATCTTGATACCCAGGATACGCGTCACCTGCTTCTTGGTCAATGAGATAGGTTTCACTTCCCGTTTGCCGGGATAAACATCGATGATGCCCCTGGCTATCTTGCCACCTGAGAGTTTGGCCATGAGCTGGGTAGCGCGCCTCAGCGCTGGCAGGGGAAGCTCAGCGCTCAAGCCCTTCTCGAAGCGGAGAGATGCCTCGCTACCCAGCTTGAATTTTATTGAGGTGCGCCGGATGCTGGCCGGATTGAAGTTCGCTGACTCGATCAGGACTGCGGTCGTGTCTTCTGTGACCTCGCTCTCGGCACCCCCCATGACCCCGGCGATCGCCACCGGTCTCTTGCCGTCGGCGATCACGAGCATATCGCTGGAGAGGTCTCGCCCCATGCCATCGAGGGTGATAATAGATTCATTTCGGGCACGGCGCACGATTATCCTTTTCTCGCTGATTTTCTCGAAATCGAAGGCATGGAGGGGCTGCCCATACTCCAGCATGACGTAGTTGGTGACATCGACGATATTGTTGATCGGGCGCATGCCGCAGGCGAGCAGGCGCTGCTCCAGCCAGAGAGGGGAAGGGCCTACCTTGGCATCGGTGATCAGGGTGGCGCAGTAGCGGGGGCAAAGGCCAGGGTCGCGGATCTCAACCGAGGCTTTTCCTACTATGGATTCTCCTGCCTCAGCATATATCGTATCAGGAATATTTATAGCTTTCCCGGTTAGCGCGGCCACCTCGCGGGCGATGCCGATGATGGACAGGAGGTCAGGGCGATTGGGCGTTATATCCAGGTCGAGGGTGGTATCGCCCAGGTACTCACTGAGGGGGGTGCCTGAGGGGGCATCGGGGGGCAGGACCATGATCCCCTCATGGCGGTCGGAGATACCCAGCTCCCTCTCAGAGCAGATCATCCCCGCGGAGGCGACGCCGCGGATCTTCGCTTTTTTGAGCCTAACGAGTTCGCCGCTCTCGGGGTCGATGAGCTGAGCGCCGCTGTGGGCGAAGGGGACCTTTTGCCCGATGTCAACGTTGGGCGCGCCGCACACTGAGGTGAGGCGTTCTCCTCCTAGATCGACGGTAGCGAGCGTTAAGCGGTCTGCGTTGGGGTGGGGCGTGATGGCGACCACCTCGCCGACCACGATGTTCTCCCAGCCGCCGCTAGCCTCTAAACCTGATACCTCAGTACCGGACATAGTCAATTTTTCGCTCAACTCCTCAGGGGGCAGAGCGATTTCAACATATTCTCGAAGCCAACTAATAGGTGCTTTCATACGAGTCGTTACTTCTCAGCGTTGGGACCCTGATCGGTAGGCCCGATAATCGTATTCTTGACCTGCTCGATGCAGACATATACCTTTATCGAGATGTCCAATTACACAGTTTTAAAAAGTTTAAAATTGCCTTAAGAATCGCAGGTCGTTGGAATAAAAAAGGCGAATATCATCAATGCCATACATGAGCATGGGGATTCGCTCTAGCCCTAAACCAAAGGCAAAACCGGTATATACCTCCGGGTCATAATCAACACGTCTCAAGACATCGGGGTGCACCATGCCAGCGCCCAGGATCTCGATCCAGCCGGTGCCTGAGCAGAGCCGACACCCCGAGCCGCCGCATACCATACAGTCAATGGCCATCTCTACCCCGGGCTCGACAAAGGGGAAGTAATCGCAGCGAAATCGCACCCGGCGTTCCTCGCCGAATAGGCGCTTGGCAAACTCGTAAAGGGTCCCTTTGAGGTCAGAGAAGGTGGTGTGCTCATCTACGGCGAGGCCCTCGATCTGATAGAACATGGATTCGTGGGTGGCATCTGTTGCCTCGTAGCGGTAGACCTTTCCCGGTACCACCACCCTCACCGGGGGCCGCGTCCGCTCCATAACCCTGATCTGCATCGGGGAGGTGTGGGTGCGCAGGAGCATGGGGCGCTGGCCACTCTCGGCATCGATCCAGAAGGTGGCGAACATATCGCGGGCGGGGTGATCGGGGGGGATATTTAGCGCCTCGAAATTATAGTAGTCCCACTCCACCTCTGGCCCCTCCACCACCTGAAAGCCGAGGGCGACGAAGATATCACAGATCTTGCAAAGCATCTGGGTGGTGGGATGGAGGCGGCCCAGGGGGATGGGGCGTCCGGGCAGTGTCACATCTTTTTCGCCCTTTACGGTTGTCTCAAGGTCTCGGTAAGTCCGCTCTTTAAGCGATTCCTTATTTTTTCGGTGGGAAGTTTCGAAAAAGGCTTTGATTTCGTTGGCGGATGCGCTCACCGCTTTCCTTTCCTCCAGGGGAAGTGATGCCAGCCTCCTCAGAATCTGGGTAAGCTCGCTCTTTTTACCCAGGTAGCGCACCCGCCAAGCCTCGAGTTCCCTGAGGTCAGAAAGGGTGCTCAGTTCATCGATAGCCTTAGACTTGATTTCCGCTAATTTCTCGAGCATCGCCTGCTATTATAGGCTAGGGGTAGTAAGGGGTCAAGGAGATGTACCCGTCCAGTACATTGGTGATACACTATTATTCGCTCATTGAAACCGTCATCGCGCCGAACTTTGGCTAATAAGCAATCACCTAATAACCTAATCCCCCAATCACCCAATTTAACGTGGGTATTGCCGCGCTGCGCTCGCAATGACAATATAGTTGATTTCGCCTCAGGCTCGCGAAGGGGCGCCCCTCTCTGTCGTTCCGAATGCCTATGTCATTCCGAACTTGTTTCGGAATCTCAAGATTAATAAAATGAACGGCCCTTCGACATGCCTGTCCCGAGTTTATCGAAGGGCGCAGGTCGAGCGGACTAGACTCTATTTTCGTAGCAATGACAGAGGGATGGCTCCCGGCTTGCAACACAAAGGTCATTGCGAGGACCTTCACTCAATCCCCTAATCCCCCCATCACCCAATCACCCAATGAGACGTGGGGATTGCCGCGCTGCGCTCGCAATGACAAAATGTGCTTTTCTCACTCACCCGCCCTGATATGTATTTCTGCTCCGATATATCGGAGAGACCCCTATACAGTGTCCACCTATTTGAACCTACAGTATGGCGTGGATGTCTTATCCTCTAAACGTCTCCAAGGTTGTTTCAACTTAGAGCTCCTGGTGGTGGCAAAAAAGCGAAATCAACGATACCAAACGATACCATATGTCACCTATCTATCTGAACGAGATCAGGGGAGTATATAGAAGGAGACTTGACGAGGAAAGCTGGGTACCGATACACACTGGCAACCCGAGCACAATGGCTATTTGGTGAAAAAAGGGCTAGCTTAATGGTTGCTTTTCGGCAATTGCTACAAGCTGGGAGAAGGCAGTAGGATCCCTAACTGCCATGTCGGCGAGTATCTTGCGGTCAACTTCAACGCCGGCCTTATTGAGGCCATCGATGAACCTGCTATATGAGAGCCCCTGCTGCCGGGTGGCAGCATTGATGCGGACGATCCACAGTCTCCTGAAATTGCCCTTTCGCTCGCGGCGATGGCGATAGGAGTAGCTCAGGGAATGCATCATCGCCTCGTGGGCAACGCGGTAGCGGGAGTGCCTAGCTCCGCTCTGTCCCTTGGTTAGCCTCAGCACCTTCTTATGACGACGATGGGCGGCGACACTGCCTTTTACCCTGGTCAATTATATCCTCCTTTTCGCCCTTTACCGTTGCCTCTATGTGTTGAAAACCTGCTTTTTAAGAGCTTCTGTATTTTCATGGTGATATCTTTAAGAATAGGGAATGAGCCTCTTTACGCGTGCCCTGAATGAGGGATGGAGGGGCAGCTTCTCATCGTAGAGCATCTTGGCGCGGCGGGACTTGTTTCGCCTGAGGTGGCTCTTGCCACCCTTCATGCGCATTATCTTGCCCGTACCGGTAACATGGAAGCGGCGGCTTGATGATTTATGAGTCTTTAACTTTGGCATCAGGGGACTCCTTAGCTGGTTTCGCTTCTGGTTTAATTTGTTGCTTGGTAGGGGAGAGGACCATGATCATTCGTCTCCCATCCATTATCGGGGCCCGTTCCACAAGGGCTTTCTCCTTGAGTTCTTCGGCCACCCGCTCAAGAAGCCCCTTCCCGATCTCAGGGTGGGTGATCTCCCGACCGCGGAAGAGTATGGAGACTTTAACCTTGTTGCCTTCGTCAATAAGCTTCTTGACGATTCGGGTCTTAAACTCGATGTCGTGTTCACCGATCTTGGGCCTCAGCCGAACCTCTCTAAGGAAAATAGATTTCTGCCTCTTCCTCGCCTCGCGCTCCTTCTTTGTCTGCTCGTATTTGAACTTCCCATAGTCGAGGAGGCGACATACCGGAGGGACACTTTGGGGGGAAACCTCTACTATGTCATAGCCTCGCTCCTTAGCCAACTCCCGAGCCTTGAAAAGCGGCATGGTGCCTAGCTGTTCGCCCGTTTCGCTAATCAATCGCACCTCTTTGCCGATGATCTGTTGGTTAACGCGATATCTCTTAATTATGTTTTGTTACCCCCCACAACAACCCTACTATGGAATGCTAATATACTATGTCTTTCCATAGAAATCAAGATGTTTTCTGCGAGATGGCCTCCGTGGCCATCTCCTTGAAGGCGTCCAGGGTTTGTCTCCCCAGGTCCTCACCGCTTCTCAGCCTGACCGAGACCCCGGCACTTGACACTTCCTTATCGCCAACGATCAACATATAAGGTATCTTCTGAAGCTGCGCCTGGCGAATTTTAAGGTTCATCCTCTCGGGGCGGTGGTCCACCTGGGCACGCAGCCCCTCAGCCTGGAGTTCCGCGGCCACTTTATGGGCGTAGTCCAGATGTCGATCGGATATGGGAATCACCACCGCCTGAACCGGTGCCAGCCAGACGGGGAAAGCGCCGCCGTAGTGCTCAATGAGGCAACCGAAAAAGCGTTCCATGCTTCCCAGAACGGTGCGATGAACCATGACCACAGGATGCGCTACGCCGTCACTGTCCACGTAGGTAATATCGAAGCGCTGTGGCAGGTTAAAATCGACCTGTGTGGTGGGACCCTGCCATCTTCTTCCCATGGCATCACGAAGGCGGATATCGATTTTAGGGCCGTAGAACACCCCCTCCCCCGGGTCTACCCTATAGGGGAGAGCGAGGCGCTTCAGTGCCCGCTCCAGGGTCTCGGTGGCCTCCTCCCATATATCGATGGTGCCGGCGTGCCGCTCAGGCCGGGTGGCGAGCAGCACCTCATGTTCGTGAAAGCCGAAGGTGTGCATCATAAAGATGGCGAACTCCAAAACCCCCACCACTTCATCCTCAAGCTGATCGGGGCGACAGAAAATGTGGGCATCGTCCTGGGTGAAGCCCCGCACCCGGGTTAACCCGTGAAGCACCCCGGAGCGCTCATATCGATAGACTGTACCCAGCTCCGCCCATCTTATGGGAAGCTCGCGGTAGCTTCTAAGACGCGTTTTATACATCAGGATATGGGCCGGGCAGTTCATCGGCTTGATCAGGTATTCCTGCCCCTCGACATCCATCGGTGAGTAGAGGTGCTCCCGGTATAGCTCCCAGTGCCCGCTCATCTTCCAGAGGTCGAGCTTGGCAATGTGGGGGCTGTAAACGATCTCGTACCCCCGTTTCAGGTGCTCCGCG
>Ga0114919_10001562_pt1 | contig 18326 bp, 13 predicted proteins | sample BlataG_FD_88682 | JGI IMG/M metagenome (GOLD analysis project Ga0114919, IMG submission 88682) | Deep subsurface microbial communities from Black Sea to uncover new lineages of life (NeLLi) - Black_00105 metaG | ecosystem: Environmental > Aquatic > Marine > Oceanic > Sediment | place: Atlantic... | reverse complement strand
CAGCCGGCCCTCACAGTCCGTAAGGACTCCATAGGAGAACCGACCAGAGATACGGTTAACACGAGGGTAAGCAACGAGATTTTCATAGTTCTGCGCACTTTCTTTTCTCTCACTAACGTTTTAGGCCACTGACTGTAGTTTTATCTTTGTGAGTTCCCATAAATGAGCCATATTCATTTTAACACATATAGCATAGCTGAATCAATACCTTTTTTACTCAAACTGACCTGTTTTGGGGGTGCAGGCCAAAATCAGGACAGGCAGGCAAGCACCGTTCTCTTGATAACGCTGTGAGATTCCGACGGCCGGCGTCGGGTAAATCGAATCGCCGCCGTCGAGTTGGACCGTGTAATCGCGAGCCATTTTCTGAGCTCGTGGTAATATTCGAGCACCTCGCTCCGGAGCACTTTTCTCTACCTGCAAACTTAGCATACACCCTAATACAAGGCAGTTACATCACTCGGGGAGACTGGATTCGAACCAGCGACCTCTGCGTCCCGAACGCAGCGCTCTGGCCAAACTGAGCTACTCCCCGAAAAACCATAACCAAAAATATACCATAACAGCTCTTAAATTACAATCAACTTTCATTTCTATAAACTTACTGTTGCTTTCAGACTGCATTTCACTTTAAAACACCAGCCAATTTCTTCTTTTCTTGGGAACCTCGGGTGCTTTTGAGGTACCGTTCCCGCTTTGTTGCAGAAGCCCGCTCCAAATGAGACGAGCTGTAAACCAATGTCCATGGACCATTTTGTCGAGTGTACCTCCCGCCCCGGCCGGTATTATGTTCTTCGAGCCTCCGAGCTAAGTCATCAGTATGCCCGATATAGAGTTTCTTTGTCTTAAGGCTTTGAAGGATGTAAACGTAATACACCGATATACTCTCTCCAAACACTCCACCGCTTTTCCTAATCAGCCAGACTGGATTTTCCGCCGTTCACAGGACGCCTGCCCACCATGGGGCCTGTCCCCTAAGGGGCCTTACGGCGGAACCAGCGACCTTCCCTAAGGGACGCTCTGGCCAAACTGAGCTACTCCCCGGTAAATCAGAAACTTAAATATAGCACATCAGCTCAAGAATTGCAACCTACAATAAATTGACAGGGTCTATATCTATAGCAACCCTGACCGTCGGCCGAACAGGTCGCCCCGCTCGCAACTTGCTAAATAATTGTTGCACAGTTGCAGCTTCCGGGGCCTGAATAATTATTTGCATCCTGTGAAAACGCTGTATTCGACTAATCACCGCCGGCATAGGCCCCCGAACGACCGCTGTTAGATTATCGCGCTCGACAATATAGTCGATTCTTTCACGCATCATCTTGCAGGCAGCGTCAAGTTTATCAAAATTTGTGTCCCTCATAACGATAGCCGCCAGTCGCCAGAACGGGGGCAAATTGCAGGCCTTGCGATGCTTTAATTCCTCTTCGACAAAGCCGTCAAAGTCTCCGCTGAGGGCAAACTGTATGGCCGGCTGGTTCGGTAGAAACGTTTGAACGAAAACCGTACCCTTTTTCACGGAGCGCCCCGCCCGACCAGCCACGTGGGAAATCAATTGAAAGGTCCGCTCGTTTGCCCGGAAATCCGGCAGATAAAGGCAAGTATCAGCACTAATAACGCCCACTAACGTTACGTTTGGAAAATGCAGGCCCTTAGCCAGCATCTGCGTCCCGGCTAATATATCGATTCGACCCTCGCTAAAGTCTTTCAGAAGCCGGTAATAGTCTCTGCCTGCCATAGAATCGCTGTCAATCCTCGAGACACGAGCCTGGGGAAACTTTTTAGCCAGCTCCTCTTCGAGCCGCTGCGAGCCAAGCCCTATCATAGCCATACCTTTACCGCACAACGGACATTTTTCAGGAACAAGCGTCTGTGCCAAACAATAATGACATACTGCATAACCATAATTTATATGCTTTCCCGTAACCGTTCGCATCCGGTCGCAGCCTGCGCGCTTCGATTTGTGAAAGGTCAGCGTTACATCGCAGTTGCGACAGTGCAGGGTATGTTTGCACGATGGGCAGAATACAAAATTGCTGTAACCGCGCCTGTTCAAAAGCAGAATCGCCTGCTCGTTTTTTGCAATGGTCTCATTCAGATGCTCAGCCAACGGCTCAGAAATCAAATTAACACCATTTTGCGTAAAACATCCCTCTCGCAAATCGACCAGTTTCATTTCGGGAAAGGCCAAGTCCATCACCCTTTTCGGCAGATGCACGACGCTAAAATGCTTTTTGCTGCGGCAATTAAACAATGTCTCCAACGATGGCGTAGCGCTGCCTAAAATACAATGCGCCTTTGTCAATTGTGCTCGTTTTATCGCCACGTCTCTGCCGTTATACCGCGGCGCGGTATCCTGCTTGTAGCTCGGCTCGTGCTCTTCGTCAACAACGATAAGTCCGGGCCTCGGAAGCGGGGCAAAGACCGCCGAGCGAGCGCCGATAACCACGTCAGCATCACCCGACTTTATTTTTTGCCACTGCACATTTCGCTGAGCGGCGGTCAATCCCGAATGCATCACAGCTATTTTTTCAAATCTTGAGCTGAACCGCTGAACCGTCTGGGCGGTAAGAGCGATTTCAGGAAGCAGCACGATGGCGCTTTTGCCTTTTTGCAAAACCGCCTCGACAGCCCTTATATAAAGCTCAGTTTTGCCGCTATCGGTAACGCCATATAAAAGCGTAACGCCGAATCTCCCGGATTCTATCTCAGCTTCAAAGTGAGCCAACGCCTTTTGCTGGTCCTCATTTAATACGACCTTGTCGGTTCTTAGCGATATCCCTTCTGGAATAGCCGGCAAAGATTTCAAGATTGTTTTCCGGGCTATTTTAATAATCTGTTTTTCAGCTAAATTTTTTATAGGGACGTCCGTGCAGCCGACATCAGCCAGTAAACTCTGCAGCTCTATCGCATCTTTTGAGCTAAAGGCCTTTCGTCCCTGTAGGACGGTGACAATTTGCTTTTGCTTCTTACTCCTTAATTGCTTGACACTCTCTTCAATATCAGTGAAGCTGACTGAAAGATAAACATATCTTTGTGTCTTAACTCCCGCACCTTTTTTCACCGCACCCGGCACCATTGCCGCTAAAACCTGGCCAAGCGGACAGACATAGTAACTGCTAATCCACCGGGCCAATGCCATCAAGCTGGCATCCAGCAACGGCTCCTTATCAATTACCCTGGAAACTCTTTTCAGCTTACGTCCTCTGCCGCCAGCGGTAAAAGACTTTTCGAAAGGGACATCGGCTTCTACGCAAAAGCCGATTTGAAGTTTATTTTTTCTGCCGAACGGAACCTCTACCCTCTGCCCCACCTCAATCGGCCAGAGCTCATCCGGCACAAGGTAATCGAATTCCGCATCCACCGCCGACTCAAATGCTACTCGAATTATATGATGACAAACCACGCCGTTGTCATTCCCGCGCAAGCGGGAATCCATTTCCATTTTCGCAAACAAGCTGTTTGTTCGGTATTTACTCATTTATTAACCGAGTTGGTTCAGTTTCAAAATCTAATCTTTGAGCTTAAAGTATTCGGTAGCTATCTGGTTTACATAATCGCCGATGGCCAGCGATGCCGTTGCGGCCGGCGACGGTGCATTCAAAACGTGAATGGAATTTTCCCGTCTTTCTATTCTAAAATCATCAATCGGCTCGCCGTCCCGCCCAACCGCCTGAGCACGAACGCCGGCATTTCCGGGCTTTATGTCTTCGGCGCCAAGTGAAGGAATAAGCCGTTGTAATCGCCGAAGGAATAGTTTCCTGGAAAAGGCCCTTGTATATTCTCCCAGGCCATATTTCCAATGCCTGAAAAACATCTTCCACGTCCCGCAATAAGACAGCGCATCCCAGGAGTCTCTCACACTAAAATCAGTTTTGCGATAACCTTCCCTCTTGAATGAAAAAACCGCGTTTGGGCCGCACTCGACTGCCCCATCAATCTTACGGGTAAAATGAACGCCGAGAAAGGGAAAAGCCGGATCCGGAACCGGATAAATCAGACTCTTAACCTTTTCGACGCCCTTCTCTGTCAGCTCATAATAATCCCCGCGGAAGGGAACTATTTTCATACCGGCCTCAACGCCGTCCAGTTTCGCTATCCTGTCGCACTGAAGTCCCGCACAGTTGATAATATATCTTGCGGCAAAAGTCCCTTGATTTGTAACGACCTTCGTAAAAGAATCGTGCTTTTCAAAACCTAATACCTTATGCGAAGTCAAAACTTTATTGCCCTGCGATTCCGCTTCTATCAACCGGCCCAATTTCTTTGCAACTTCAGTGAAATCAATAATCCCTGTGCAGGGCACCCGAATACCTGCGATGCCGCGACAAAATGGCTCACTTTCCTTTATTTCGTCCGGCCCAATCTTTTCAATGCCTTCTATCTCGTTTTCCAGACCGTTGCGGAAAATCTGTTCGAGGTTGGCTAATTCGCCCTCATCAGTTGCAACAATTATTTTCCCGCAAATCTCGTAAGGGATATTATGCTCTCTGGCAAAAGCTATAAGTTCTTCACGTCCCCTGGCGCAGGTTTTTGCCTTATTCGAGCCGGGCTTATAGTACAGCCCGGAATGAATAACGCCGGAATTATGGCCGGTCTGATGAGCCGCCAACTGCTCTTCTTTCTCCAGTACAGCAATGCAAATATCAGGGTGCTGCAGTTGAATCTTGTAAGCCGAGGCCAGACCGACAATTCCACCGCCTATCACGACAATATCAAAATCTACCTCCTGTACCATTACCAAATCCTAAAAACCAAAGAACCGTGATTTTACGCTTACCCGCGCAACCCGCCGACGATTGTCCCAGTTTGAGACGGCTATGTCAAGATTTCAGAAACCCTCTCTGACACCTCTTTCGCTGTCATTCTAAGCGAAGAATCTCAAATCCCAGCCGTCTGCATTCTTTTTTGCCTTTAACTGCACCAAGAATAGTTTATAATCCCGCTGTATTCGTATCTTCCTGAAAAAAACGAACCACCTAAAAGGACATCTGATATGAACAGAAAACGGTCTATTATCCCACTGGCTTGTGCCCTGTTTGCTGCGCTGGCCCTTGCCGGCTGCTACCAGCCCGTGGACTACCCTGTGATAGTTGACGTCCCGCCGCCCACGGCAGTAACTGTGCCTCTTGTACATCGCTATATTGTCGGTACATCCATCGAGAACCGCCCGATTGAATGCCTCGTGCTCGGCCAGGGCCAGGACATAACCTTCATCCTGGCGGCTATACATGGCAGCGAGCCGGCCGGAATACCACTTGTCCACCGACTGGTCAGGTATCTTCAACAGTACCCACACCTGCTGCAGGGACGCAAAGTGGTGCTTCTGCCGGTGGCGAATCCGGACGGTGTCACTCACAACAGTCGTTACAACGCCCGCGGCGTGGACCTGAACCGCAACTTCTCAACAGCCAACCGCATTAACAGCAAACGATTCGGACGCACCGCACTTTCCGAGCCGGAGGCCCGCGTCATTGAACAGCTCATTCGCCAATACGCTCCTGACCGTATTGTCAGCATTCACCAGCCGCTGGCCTGCATCGACTACGACGGTCCCGCTCTGGCTCTGGCAAACCGAATGGCCGAATATTGTAATTTGCCCCTGATAAAGCTCGGCGCAAAGCCCGGCTCGCTGGGGTCATACGCAGGAGTTACTCTAAGAATTCCTACCATAACCCTCGAACTGCCCCACATCGCCGACAGGCTCAATTCGGAGCGCCTATGGCAGCGATACGGCCCCGCACTCATCGCCGCCGTCGTATATCCCGACAGGGTCAGATGAAGACACCGGTAGTGGTACGCTCACCGCTCTACCATGCGCCCTCCTTTAACAGCAAAAAATACCAAAGCTGCAAAGAGCATTCTTCCTACAGCACCACCATTCTCCCGGCGTGCATGCTATGCTTACATCCATCTCGAAAGGGATTGCTTGCGTGATAGATAATCTTTTGTGAAATTACCCGGCATCAGTAATGCCGCGAATTAAATCTATAAACTCGCGAGCCTGCTGAAGAGATGTTGAAACATCTGACGCCTCAAAAGTAGCTGTAGGGATATAATCCCCCTCCTGTCTGTCATCAAATAATTTTTGGTAAAACTTGTTCCACTTCACATCAAGGCGACCGGGCTTGATATAAGTTCGGCCAAACTCGGATTTGACTGCTGAATGCCGGGCAAACTGTTTACCGTCCCGTAACAGCAGCGCTGTCACCGCATAGAAACAGGCATAATATAAACGGTTCACAGCAAAGTTCGTGTGGCCTGCGTTTAGTTCAAGCTCAGCCGAGGCCAGCGCCTCACCAGCTTTTTCCAGCCACAGCCCAATCAGCTTTTTCTGAGCAACACTTTCATTCATATTTCACATCCGTCTCTTTCAACTTCTCTGTGAATCAGCATATAGCGAATTAGTCCACTTGACCAGTTCTGTTCAGATACCACAACTGATGCCAGCGCAACATCATTTCGAAGATTGACGCCGGCTAATCGGGCGGAGATAGCTGCCCGCAACTTGGCGGTGACCGGACAAGATGTCAGTACAAGAAGGTCAATGTCTGAATCAGGTTCACCCGTACCACGAGCTTTAGAGCCGAACAATATCACCCGTGTAACAGGCAAATCCGACTTTAGAGATTGGGAGGCTTCAAGTATCGAATTTCGCTCCCTCTCCACAAGTTTTGCACTTTCGAGCATTTTCATCAGTCACACTTCACAAATTACTTAACTGTATTCTACCCACCCGAATACGGCAGTTCAACACAAAAAAACATATTTGCAAAAACCCCCGTATATCAAACCTATACACCGTTTTTATGTACAGCTCTTTTTCTTGAGTTTTGCCTTATTCGAGCGTAAAATAAACCACAGATAAACACAGATTAAATAAAAGCAAAAAACATAAACGTGTGCCTGCGAAAGCAGGTATCAGTATAGCCTGTGAAATCCGTGGTTAAAGATGGCAAAATTCAAACTCAATAAAGACTTTAATCCTGCCGGCGACCAGCCCGAAGCCATAGACCGGCTTGTAGAAGGCCTGCGCGCAAACAGGCAATTTCAAACCCTGATGGGCGTTACCGGCAGCGGCAAAACGTTCACAATGGCAAACGTCATAGCTCAAGCCGGCCGACCGACCCTTGTTATATCCCACAACAAGACATTGGCCGCTCAGCTCTATGAGGAATTCAATGAGCTGTTCCCGGAAAACGCCGTCGAATATTTTGTCAGCTATTACGATTATTACCAGCCCGAAGCCTACATTCCACAGCGAGACATATACATAGAAAAGGACGCCTCGAAAAACGCTGACCTCGACCGGCTCCGCCTTTCCACTACTACCAGTCTCTCAACGAGAAACGACGTGATTATTGTCGCATCCGTCTCCTGCATTTTCGGGCTCGGCTCGCCGGAAGATTATAAAGCTTCTGTAGTAGCTGCCCGAACCGGCGAGCTTTTAGAGAGAAATGATTTGCTCGGCAGATTGGCCGACATCCAGTACACCAGAAACGACTTCGACTTCCAGAGGGGGACATTTAGAGTTCGCGGTGATGTGGTTGAGCTGTATCCTTCTTACGAATCTTTTGCAATTCGCTTTGAATTTTTCGGCGATGAAATAGAAAAGATAAGCTACATAAATCCCATATCCGCAGAAACCTTAGCCGTTGAAGAACAAGTTTTCATATATCCTGCCGAGCACTACATTATGCCCGGCGACAGAATCGGCTCCGCCGTAGAAAACATAAAAACCGAATTACAGCAGCGGCTGCAGGAACTCCGCCAGCAGGGAAAACTCTTAGAGGCACAGCGACTACAGGCCCGAACGATGTACGATATTGAAATGATGCAGGAGATCGGCTATTGCAGCGGGATTGAGAACTACGCCAGGCACCTATCGGGCCTGCCGCCCGGAGCCAGGCCTTATACACTGATTGACTATTTCCCGAAAGACTTTCTTTTATTTATCGACGAATCCCACGTTGCCATTCCACAACTGCGGGCGATGTGGGCCGGCGACAGAAGCAGAAAAGAGGTCCTGGTCGAACATGGCTTCAGATTGCCAAGCGCACTGGATAACAGGCCTCTGCGTTTCGAAGAGTTTCAGGAAAACTGGGCCAACGTCATCTTCGTCTCTGCTACGCCCGGGCCGTTCGAGCTGGAAAAATGTCATAATGAGGTTGTCGAGCAAATCATCAGGCCGACCGGACTGGTGGACCCTAAAATCTTCATACATCCGGCCGGCAATCAGATTCCGCATCTAATGGGTGAAATCGAAAAACGAGTCAAAGTTAGGGAACGAATGCTTGTTACAACCTTGACAAAACGGCTGGCGGAAGAGCTGGCAGGGTACATTGCAAAGAAGGGTTTTAGATGCCGCTATCTGCACAGCGAAATCAACACCCTCGAAAGAATTGAGATACTCCGAGATTTACGCAACGGCGAATTCGATGTTCTGGTGGGAATAAACCTGTTGCGAGAAGGCCTGGATTTGCCGGAAGTCTCAGCAGTCGCCATCCTTGACGCAGACAAGGAAGGATTTCTGAGAAGTCAGACCTCGCTGATACAGACAATCGGCAGAACTGCAAGAAATATCAACGCCACCGTCTTTTTATACGCCGATAAAGTTACCGAATCGATGCAAAAAGCTATTGACGAAACGGACAGACGCCGTAAAATTCAGTTAAAATACAATAAAGAACACAATATCACGCCCGAAACGATAAAAAAGGAAGTCCGCAAAAGTTTAACCGAGCAGATAAAAGCAAGGCAGGTTGCCCGCCAGGCGGTCCGGTTTGACAGCGGCGAATATGAGAAGGTTGAGCTGGCCTCCCAGATTGAAAAAGAAATGCTCGAAGCAGCCCAGGCCCTTGATTTTGAGCGGGCGGCTTTTCTGCGAGACCAATTGCGCGAGTTGAAAGACTTGCCGGAATTTGTACTCATCGAGTCGAGTAAAAAGAAAAGTAGCTATTTAGCCACAAAAAAGCACAAGAAGCATAAGAAAAAGGATTACTGATATATCTACTTTTGTGTTTTTTGTGCCTTTTTGCGGCCAGGGAAAAAGTAAGATGAAAAAACTTAACATTGCAAAAGTGCGTCCCCTAATCCAAATGGCGATTGAAGAAGACCTCGGGCGAGGCGATATGACCAGCGAGCTTCTCTTCAAAGACGATACTATGGCCAAATCGAATATCATATCACGCGAGGAAATAGTGGTATGCGGAATGGATGTCGCCAGAGAGATTCTCAAATGCTTCGACGAAAGACTTAAGTTAAAGGTCCTCGTAAAAGACGGCCAATCGGCTTACGTCGGATGCAAAATTGCTACAATCGAAGGCCCATTGCGCTCCACGCTGAGTGCCGAACGCGTTATGCTCAATTTCCTGCAGCGGCTCAGCGGAATAGCTACGACAACACGCAAATTTGTGCGAGCCATTCAGGGGACAAAAGCGAAGATTTACGATACGAGAAAGACAATGCCCGGCTGGCGAATCCTCGAAAAATACGCCGTTCGTTGTGGCGGCGGATATAATCACCGACTGGGATTGTACGACGCCGTCCTGATTAAGGATAACCATCTTGCACAGTTCGGCAGAAACTTCTACCCGAAACTAAAAAAAATAATCGAACGAGCCAGGAAGATAAAAGGCGCCAAATTTATAGCCGTAGAGGTTGACCACGTCGATGACCAGCTCAATCACGTGTTAAAGATTCCAGGTGTCGATATCGTGCTGCTCGACAATATGGGCCAGTGGCAGTTAAAGCACGCCGTGGACATGCGAAACAAAATGCGCGGAAAAAGAAAAAAACCGTTACTCGAGGCCTCAGGCAACATAACGCTGAGCAGTGTTTCCGCTATTGCCCAATGCGGCATCGACAGAATCGCCGTGGGCGCAATCACTCATTCCGCAAGAGCCGTTGACATTGGACTCGACAGGTAATCAAAGCTATGCCAAAAAATGACCAGCTCGACCCTGATAAAATAAAAGCAAATCTAAGAACCAAACGCATCGGTAGAAAAATCCTCGTCTATAGCTGTACATCAAGCACGAACGACATCGCTGCTGAATACGCAAAAAATAAAAAAAATGACGGCCTGGTAATCTTCACAGAAGAGCAAACCGTCGGCCGTGGCAGAGCCGGCACAAAATGGCACAGCGGCAACGCAGATAGTATTCTCTGCTCAATTGTTTTAACTGACTGCAAATGTAACGCTGAGCTGCTCTCGCTCACCTGCGCTGTAGCAATCGCCGATGGGCTGGGCAAAATCGGCGACATCGAAGCAAAAATCAAATGGCCAAACGACATAACGCTAAACGGCAAAAAGGTAGCCGGTATCCTGCTCGAATCAAAAACAGATGACAGCGGAAACACTTGCATTATTGGGGTAGGAATAAACTGCCACCAAAAGAAAGACTCATTCCCTGCCGAATTACAATCAGTCGCGACAAGTATCGACATCGAAAGTCACTCAATTGCCGACCGCATCTCGCTGGCAAAAAGATTGCTGACCTCAATAGACCACTGGCTCGAAGTGGCGGAAAAAAACAGCAAAAAAGTAACGGACCAGTGGTGTAAATTAAGCATCCAGCTAAACCACAGAGTAGCGCTTATCTATAACGGCACCAAATTCGCTGGCAATTGCATTGGCATAGACCCCGAAAAAGGCCTGATTCTACAACTCGACACCGGCGGCCCAAGATTCTTTGACGCCGCCCATACAACGATTGCCAAATAAAGCTAACGGGCGCATTTGTGGGCCATTTCTTTTTAACGTTCCGTTTCTTGAATATTGAAATGCTCTGTACCAACTACTGGAAATCTAATCGGACAAAACGCCGCAAACTTGCCGTTCTTTTCACCGACAAGCAACACAAGTGTAGTGGTAACCCCCAACTGAACACCGGTGGGGTAAGAATGTTCGAGACTGCACACACAACCACTCTCAAATAATTACAGACCGTAGTTGTATAATCCCGGATTTCCCATAAAAATCTTGTAAAGAGAGCAAGAATTTGGTAACATAGGATTTCAAGCGTATTTTCCAGACTGTTGTACGGGAAATGTCATTAAGTTCTATGGAGGAGTTTTTTATGAAGCTCGTTAATGTCAAGCTCGTACTCATTTCGCTTCTGGCGCTCGTGCTCGTTCACAGCAGCGTTTACTCGATGACAATTATCGCTCCAGGCGATACCTGGAGATTCTTCCGGGGCACAGCGCCGCCGAGTGTTCCGGCTGATGCCTGGAAAGAACCCGACTTCAACGATTCGGACTGGGAGACAGGCCCCAGCGGCTTCGGCTACGGGGATAACGACGATGAGACCAGACTCCTCGACATGCAAGGTAACTACGTTACGGTGTACATCCGAAAGGAGTTCCCGGTGTCGTTGTCGTCATTGGACCCCTGTGCGGTTGTGGAGCTCGTGATCGATTACGACGATGGGTTTATTGCGTATCTCAATGGAGGAGACGAAATAAAACGTCGGCACATGCCCGACGGTCCCGCTACCTACACGACGTTGGCGACTTCTCACGAGGCCGGCACGCCGGTGACGCTCCCTCTGGGAACCGTGGGCGCTCTCTTAAACGACGGAAATAATGTCCTGGCCATCGAGGGGCATAATACCACATATAGCAGTACCGATTTTTCACTTATACCGGCCCTGCGAGTGGTGTCGGATATAGTGCTGACCGAGAATACCACGTGGTCGGGAACGCACATTCTTGAAGATGCCGTTGTCGTTCCGGGCGGTATAGTTTTGAAGATTGAGCCGGGGACAGTGGTTCAAATGGGAAGCGGAGTGGCGATCAAGGTGTACGGACAGCTCCTCGCCAACGGGACCGAATCCGAGCCGATTCGCTTCACGCACTACGGTGACGGGACAAAGTGGAAGCAGATTATGTTCGTTGAGGCCGCGGATAGCCGTCTTGTGCATTGCATTATCGAGTATGCCGATTGTGAAGGCGACCACAAGGACTACTACGACGACGACTGCGATCCGAACACGGCTTTCCCGCCGAGGACGTACTTCCAGGCGGTAGTTGCCCTCGCAAGTCACATCGATATCGAAGGCTGCGTCTTTCAGAACCTTCCCGACGACGGCGCGGGGGGGGAGGGCGATGCCATAGCCATTATAGCGGACGACCCGGATCGTCCGGGAGAGGCGTCAGCAAACATCCGAAACTGTGAGTTCCTCAGTATCGGACAGGGGGTGCATACGAGATTCTCCTATGTATTGGTTGAGGACTGCTTCTTCACGGATCACCACGGCGACAACGACGACATCGATTTGTATGGGGAGAGCACGCCCCCCCCGCTCATCCTCAATAACGTGCTCATAAACTCCCACGATGATATGATAAACCCAACGCGGTGCTCGGCGGTCATTATCGGAAACGTGGTCGCGGGAAGCAGCGATCACGGCGTGGTGCTGCGCGACCGATGCTCGCCCGTCATGATCAATAATCTGATTTATAACTGTCCAAGCGCCGGCATCGCGGTGCAAAACCAGTGTGATGCGCTGCTGGTCAACAACACGATTTTCAATTGCGGGCGGGGCATCAGGTTTTTTGACCACACAGGTAGGTGGGGCCCTCCGTATTGCCTCGTGCCTGGCAGCGGCAAGGCTACGGTGGTCAACTGTATCATATGGGACTGTCCGACGACGTTTGAACTGACGAACAGTCCGTATGAGGAGGATCGTGGTTCTCATGTAACCGTCATTCACTCCGACATTGAAGGCGGCCAAAGCCAAATGTCCGTCTCCGGTTACTCGACTGTCACCTGGCTCGAAGGAAATATCAATGACGACCCTCAATTTGCCGACCCGGGCAGCGGTGACTTTCACCTGAAATCCCGAACTGGCCGCTGGCACCCAAATAGTCAAAGTTGGGTTCAGGATGATGTGAATAGCCCGTGCATCGACACAGGTGACCCAAATTCAGATTGGACAGCAGAATTGTGGCCACATGGCAAACAAATAAATATGGGTGCTTTTGGCGGCACCGCTGAAGCAAGTATGTCTTCATCAATCGCAGGCAACATAGCTGATTTGAATAATAACGACATAGTTAACTTGCTAGATTTCGCTTTGTTTGCTGGTCGCTGGCGGCTTGAGAAGCATTTATTGCCTGAAGACCTCGACAGAAATGGATTTGTCAACTTCATCGATGTTGCCATTTTCTCAAATAGCTGGCTTTATGAAGAATAAGGTCAGAAATATTAAATTCACTCAGGAATGTTGCTCCTAAAGCCGTTATCGAGTATACACCCCTAAAGAATCTTGCACACTCCTTCAAAAGGTTTCTTCGCCACAATCCTGGCCGTCAGAAAAATATCGCATCACAATAAAATTTTGAAAAATAGATACATTGAGCTAACTGTGGACGTTTCTCCAGTATTGTATTGGGAATCCCTGAAAGAAAACGCTTTTTGTATAAGATTTCTTTCTGATTTTGCATAAAAATCAAATCTTCAGTTTCGTTCGTTGCACTTTTCTGCTATATTATTGTTTCAGAATGAATGCGTATTCTAAATGGAAAGGATGAGAATATGGTAAAAAACGAACGAATTAAGTACTCACTTACAGTTTGTTTCCTGGTGGCGGTATGCGTACTTACTGCCTGTTCTGCCAAGCAGGTCAAGATTAGCAACCCGAAAGAGTCAAAAGATTATCTACACGCCGGCGAGCAGGACATAGAGCGGTGGCGCGAAATGAAATTCGGCCTGTTCATCCACTGGGGGCCGGTGAGTCTAAAGGGCACAGAGATCGGCTGGTCCCGCGGCGGCGAGCGGCGAGGCCGAGGCGGCACAGGCAACATCCCCGCCGAAGAATATGACAATCTCTACAAGCAGTTCAACCCCGTCAAGTTCAACGCCGACGAGTGGGTGCAGATTGCCAGAGACGCCGGTATGAAGTACCTGGTGTTCACCTCAAAACATCACGACGGCTTCTCAATGTTCGACAGCAGGCTGACCGACTACAAAATCACTAACTCGCCGTTCAAGCGCGACGTGGTCAAGGAGCTGGCCGACGCCAGCCACAAGGCCGGTCTTAAGCTTGGCTACTACTACTCGCCCGTCGATTGGTACCACCCGGACTACCGCACAGAGAACCATCACCGCTACATCGAGTTTCTCCACGGCCAGATTCGCGAGCTGTGCATCAACTACGGCCGCCTTGACATTATGTGGTTCGACGGCCTCGGCGGCAGCGCGAAGGACTGGGACTCGGAAAACCTCTTCAGGATGATTCGCCGGCTTCAGCCTCACATCATCATCAACAACCGGGCGGGCCTGGCTGCCGACCACGATACACCCGAGCAGAGAATCGGCAAATTCCAGGCCGACCGTGCCTGGGAGACCTGTATGACAATTTGTCGGCAGTGGGCCTGGAAACCAAATGACCAGATGAAGTCACTCAAGCAGTGCATCCAGACACTCGTCCGGGTCGTCGGCGGTGATGGCAACCTCCTGTTCAACGTCGGCCCAATGCCCGACGGCCGAATCGAGCCGCGCCAGGTTCAGCGGCTCCGCGAAATGGGCCAGTGGCTAAAGAAATACGGCCAGAGCATCTACGGCACACGCGGCGGACCATTCAAAACCGGCTCCTGGGGCGCAAGCACACACAAGGGCAACGCCATTTACGTCCACATCCTGAATTGGGACAGCGACACCATCACGCTGCCGCCAATCCCGAAAAAGGTCATCGCCAGCTCGGTGCTGACCGGCGGAACTGCCACCGTCAAACAGACCGAAGAAGCCATCGAGATTTCAGTTCCGCAGGCCCATCGCCGGGAGCTCGATACTATCATCGTGCTCAAGCTCGACGGCCCCGCAAACAAAATTACCCCGCGAGCTTTGCTCTCCGGTTCACTGGCAGCGGCGAAGAAGGTCAATGCCTCGAACGTCTTCCAAAATAGGGCCGCACACGGCGCCGACAAAGCCGTGGACGATGACACCTCCACACGCTGGGCCACCGACGGGGGTACGAAGAAGGCCTGGTTGGAAGTGGACATCGGCAAACCGGTGACGTTCAACCGCGCGATTATCAGTGAGGCCTACGACCGCGTGCAGCAATTCGAGCTGCAGCGCAAGGACGGTGACCAATGGCGGACGTTTACACGAGGCACGAAAATCGGACAGAAACTAAAGCTGCAATTCTCGCCCGTAACCACCCGCTATGTTCGGCTGAACATACTCGACGCCACCGAGGGCCCGACCATCTGGGAGTTTCAACTTTTCGCACCGAAGAAGTGATAAAAAGGAGTTTGAATTATGGCAGAAAAATTCGATTGTTTAGTAATCGGCAGCGGTCCGGGCGGTTACGCCGCCTCTATCAGATGTGCACAAAGAGGCGCTTCAGTAGCAGTCATCGAAAAAGAGTTTATCGGCGGCACCTGCTTGAATTGTGGATGCATCCCGTCGAAGGCACTGCTTGCATCGGTACATACCTTGCTCCTGACAAAGCATGCAGTTCTGATGGGAGTTGACGTTTCCTTAGCTACCCCTAATTGGCCGAAAATCCAGACCAGAAAGGACACCATAGTAACCGCCTTTCGTAAAGGCCTGACGGGATTAATCCAGAGCCACAACATAAAGATGGTGCAAGGCCGGGCCGTCGTTACCGCACCAAATAAAATCAGAATTGAAACAGACAATTCACCAACGGAAATCCAGGCCGACAATATAATCCTCGCTACCGGATCAGAGCCGATTCAAATTCCGGCAATACCGTTTGACGGCCGGACCGTTATCAGCAGTAAAGAGGCACTGGCACTCGAACAAATACCCGAATCGATGGTAATCGTAGGTGGCGGAGCAATCGGCTGCGAATTGGCCTGCGTGTATGCCGCCGCAGGAACAAAAGTAACCATCGTGGAAGCGCTTTCCCGATTGATTCCGATGGAGGACGAATGGGTCGGCCGACTGATAGAGCGCGAATTCAAAACACTCGACATTGATGCCCTGACCAGCCGGAAAGTCGATTCGGTCGATACAACCGCTGGAATGGCAAAAGTGGTTCTCGAAGATGGCCAGGCAATCAACGCCGAAAAGGCACTCGTCTCGGTTGGCCGAAGGCCGGTTGTTGACAAAGAAACCATCGAAGCCCTTAATTTGGAAATGTCCGGCACCGCAATCAAAGTCAACGAAAAAATGCAAACCAATGTGCCCGGCGTTTATGCAATCGGCGATGCCGTTGGCACAACCTTTTTAGCTCACGGCGCCTTTGCCGAGGCCGAAGTGGCAGCGGTCAACGCCACAGGCGGCGATGAAAAAATGGCCGACTATTCGCTTATACCACGTGCCGTCTATACATTCCCGGAAATCGCATCCGTCGGCAAAACCGAGCAGGCCTGCAAAAACGAAGGACTTGATGTCTCCGTAGGAAAATCGTTTTTCAAGGCCAACGGCCGAAGTGTAGCACACAATGAAACCGTCGGCCAGATAAGGGTTGTAAAGGACAACTCAACGAACAAAATCATCGGCGTTACAATGGTCGGCGCAATGGCAACCGAGCTGATAGCCGCAGCGAGGCTGCTTTTAGGCAGAACTGAGGAAATTATCGACATAAGCTTTCCACATCCGACCGTTTCGGAGGTGCTCAAGGAAGCCGCCGAGGACGCCTTCGCCCTGAGTCTTCACAATCCACCAAAAGCATAAAAAGAATAGCCACAGATTACACAAATTTTTAAAAAAATCGCTTGACAACCTAACTATGTTTCCGTAAAATACCAACTGGAGTGGTGAGTACGAGTCCAAGTACCGGGTTTACAAGATCATTGTCCCGGGGCGTCAGGACAAATGCTTAAAGCATAATAATCCTGTTTTCAGGAGCGCTTATCTTGCATGTGCCCCGCTCCATTTTTTACGTTATTCCCGCAAAAACTTGTCCTCGACTCCCAGCAGGGAGCGACAATCCACTTCATGCCGTATCGTTCATAATTCGAAATTCCTTGTTCGATATTCATTATTCTTTGTTTACTTCGTGTCTTCGTGGCCAATTTTTTACTTTTTTCCTTGTTTCGTCGTCTGTCTGACGCTATTACTAGGACACCAGCAGCCGGCCTATCCCGGCTCTTGACAAGTAAATAGCGTTTTGCACTGAACTTTAGGTGCTCTTATCGAAATCGCTAAATTTCTAACCCAAAAACGCACAAAAGTTGGTGCTCCTTTGCCATCCGGCAAGAGGGGCAGCCTTTTTTTGGCTGCGGTCTGGCTTTGAGAAGCAAGCGTACATAGTGAATAAAAGCAAACGAAAGTATGGATTCCTGCTCCGTCTAAAGCCGGATCTACGATTTCGCAGGAATGACATGTCAATTTAATTCGCAAATTAAGGGCTGGCCAATCCAGCCCTTTTTCTTTGCCTGCGAAATAAACGACAGACTTTACCAGCGCTGCGCAAGAGCGGTCTCGGTCGGATACACAGGGACACTATTGTTCAAGATCGCCGAGAACCTCTTCTATCAGCGGTATAAGCTTCGGGATACGTACTTTGACAGTTTCCCAGACTATTTCCATATCAACGCCGAAATAAAAGTGTATCAGTTTATCCCGCATACCTGCCATATCCGACCAGGGAATATCCGGATATTTTCTCCGGACTGTGCCAGGCAGTTGCTTGCTTGCCTCGCCTGCGACCTCCAACTCTCTTACGACGGCACTTACGGTCTTTTTGTCAGTTATAAACTTTTCATAAGACATTCTTCCAACAAATTCCTGTGCATTACGGAAGGCTTGAAGAACATCTCTCAAATAAACGCGGCAGTCGCGTTTCATATATAAATAACCTCATTTAGTATCGTGCCTCTAAATTCCGGTCTTAACGCTTTTAGGGAAACCAGATCAATTTTATCTCCCGTCTGCTCTGCCAGATATCTTTCCAGTGCGACAAAATCCAGCAAGTCTATGCTCCCGGAAAATTCCACCAAAACATCGACATCACTGGACCTGCGAGCCTGTCTCCTGACATATGAACCAAAAATCCCAAGACGTTTGACTTTGAATTTGCGACCGAGCATCGGCTTGAGCTTTTTCAGGTTCTCTTCCAGGGAACCGAGACTACCTTTACCTGAAGTTTTTACTCTACTACTCACTTCTTCATACCCTTAAAACCGGTTGGTAAGCAGATAACCATCCCTATTTCCCTAAATCATTCAAGGATACATTATACCGAAAGAGGGTGGAAGAGTAAAACCCTTTTTCTTTGCCTGCGAAATAAACCACTGATGCCTGCTTTCGCAGGCACAAGCTTTACTGTCGGTGGGCAGGGCCGGTCTTGTGCGTCTGAACCAGAGGCAGGCGAAATTCCCGGGCCAATTTTCCGTCCTCCTTT
>Ga0114919_10001560_pt1 | contig 18333 bp, 11 predicted proteins | sample BlataG_FD_88682 | JGI IMG/M metagenome (GOLD analysis project Ga0114919, IMG submission 88682) | Deep subsurface microbial communities from Black Sea to uncover new lineages of life (NeLLi) - Black_00105 metaG | ecosystem: Environmental > Aquatic > Marine > Oceanic > Sediment | place: Atlantic... | reverse complement strand
TACCGCCAACAAAACAAAAAAAAAAAATGATGGTGTATAATAAACCCCCCCCCCCCCCCCCCTCCCATCCTCCCCACACCAAGCCAAGCTAAAACCTACACAATCACAGCTTTCTGTCCTCCTTCCTTCTCAATCCCACCATCACCACTACCATCGTTATATCTTCTATTCAATTCCTGCTCCAAATCAGTCAGAATCCCCTCTACTTGAGCTACAAATATCTGCTTAGTTAGGTCCCCTATCTTTTGTGGAGGGCTCACTGTTGGGGTCACTTTTAATGAATGCCTCACATGTGATGACGGCTGACGATAATGATGTTTATTATTACTACTACTACTACTAGAATAAGGTGTGATGGACCACCCTCCAATGAATTCCTTCATGAAAGCAGAATCCACTAGAGAGAAAGATAGTTTTCTTTCACTGCTATTCTCCACTACTACCAAGTCAGTAATAAAGTCGCCCTTGAACATACCGTTGAATATCTCCCAAGTACATGTCTGCGATATGTACTTGCTATCATCATCTTTATAATGGGGCATGAGGGAGCATGATGATATGTTGGAGAAGATAGATGGGAGGGAGGAATAATCTGAAAGAACAGAGTAGACAAGATCAGGAGAGGCAGGTGTGAGAAGGACGCCTTCTATTTTATATGCGCCGTCTTGGTATGAGACGTTGTCAATGTTGATTGCTCTGGTGGTGGTGAGTGGTTTGGTGTGGTGATGGTGATGGTGGAGACGTGGTGGTGGAGCGGTTGAGAAGGAGAGAGTGGGGCGAGTGGAGGTGAAAGAGAGCGTACTCATTTGCTCAGGGTTTTAAGGGTGAATTGAGGGGTAAAGAGGGTGGAATAGAAGCTAATTAAGCTTTATCTAGAGTTTTGGGAGCTAATGTTTGAACACCAGAAATTCGAGTGATTTAAAGCTCTTCAACGCTGGATTATCACACAGTAAACGATACAAAGGTACAAATATGGTTTGTAATGTTCAAATGAGATTGCTCAGAGGCTAGCTTTAATCACCACAAGCAAGCCACTGACTTGATTTCAGAAACAAGAGGTGGATGGCGAGGGCTGATTGGGGGGATGTCCTCCTCGGACACCTGCTCACCTCGTCAACATTTCTTCTTTTCCTGTACAAACAATAAGTACATATAAGATCTTACATAGAAAGCATAATATCATTCAAAATTGTCCTGTCAGCCAAACACACACACACATATATATATATACAACACCCAATAAGAAAGGTTAGGTCAAGGAGAGGGAGAGAGCCGGTGTGTGGGCCTGTGGGCCAGGGAAAGAGTTATTCTTGGCCTTCTTCCTCTTTTTCTCTCTACCTTCTTTTTCCACCATTCAATATTGTCTCTATCTCTAAGGAATTAATTGCAGCAAACCAAAGAAAAAAGAAAAGGAACTAAAAGGGGGAAACGTGATAGATAATGAAACTTTAAGTTTAAGTTTAAGTTTATTATGATGAGGCAGGAAACAGAAGACCTTCTCCTTTGTCCTTCTACTCCTCATCCTCTTCTAAGGAGCTGCAGTATTAGCAGCTGGAGCAGATGCAGGTGCCATATCTGCTGTCCCGTAAGGCTCATACCTTTCACTCATAGTCAGATTTGGTGCATATATTCCCTGAGCAGTGAACGCAGCAGATGTGAGACCAGCCACAATCAATGTAGCAACCCATCCAGCAAAGAACTTCAACAGCAACATGCCATTAAAGCCCTTGGCACCTTCCAGCATTCCGATAGCACTTACCGATCCAACCATGCAGTGAGTGGTAGAGAGAGGGAGCCCTAGGTATGAACCGATAATGACAATAGTGGCGGCAGAAAGCTCAACGGAAAATCCACGAGATGGAGTTAGTTTGCACATTTTTACTCCCAGCGACCTCATGATTTTATAACCAAGAGTGGCCAAGCCCAGTACCATACCCACACCACCAATGGCAAGAATCCATTTTGGTACAATAGTGTCGTCGTCGGGAACAGCACTCGTGTTCCAAATAGTGTAAATGGCAGCCAATGGACCGATGGAGTTGGCCACATCGTTTGAACCGTGTGCCAAGGAGTTGACACAGGCAGAGAAGACTTGTAGAAAGTTGAAAGAGTATTCAGTTTTGGAATCGAAGACTTCTGCATGGGCGTGGATGCTGGCGATCTTTTCATCAGTTAAGACGCATTCGTGAACGTCATCTGAGATACCTTTTGTCAAGCCAGCCCAGACTTTACTCTTTCTCATAGATACAAGCATGGCAGGGGTGTTGTTGGGTTTTTGAGAAGAAGAAGAGCCTCCATCCTCTTCACCCTCTACTGCTCCTGCTGCTGCATCATCACTTTCACCACTCTCCATCTTTGTCACAACATCCTTGACTTCTTGAGATTTCTCATAAGCCTTGGTTGACCTGGCACGCATGAATGGAATACCCGGCCAAGCAGCAAGCAAAGAACACCCAGTAGCACAGACAGCAGAGATCCAGGAAGCTTCACCAGCTCCGATATCTTTGGTACCAAAGTTAGCTCCAGCCTTTTTCAATACAAACCACACCACAATGAAGACTGTGAGGAAGGTAAAAAGAGGAAACATGTAGAGACTGAGGTTGTACGAGTTCTTGCGACGCAGGACAGCGTGACGAACAAAGAGAAACAGGCATGCTGCCAGGTTGCCTGCTAAGATTGGAGAGATGACCCAGGAGATGATGATACCAGCAACACCGTCAATAGGGAAGCCACTGTCATTATGTTTGTACCAGACGACAGAGTCTGGACCTGCTGCCACCATTGACATACCGATGACTGCACCGACAATGGAGTGGGTGGTGGAAACTGGGAGTTCCCAGAGAGTGGCAATAAGGAGCCAGATGCCGGTGGCGAGCATGGCGCACAACATGCCGTACATTAATATTTCGGGGATCTCAGTGTAGTAATCGACTGAAGCGATATCCTTGGCAATTGTTGAAGTAACACTGTTATGGGGGAGACAGAGGAAGGGAAGTAGTCAGTTTAGAGGTTTGGAAAAGTGGGGGCGATAATCTTAAGATTAAGTAATTAACTGTTCAGTCCAACTTACCCAGCACCTAATGCCATGGCCCCGACAAATTCACATATGCTGCCTATAATAACAGCCTGCCAAAGTGTGATGGCTTTAGAGCCAACTGAAGTACCAAAGGCATTGGCAATGTCGTTAGCTCCAATACCGTAGGCGGTGAAGACAGAGACGACAATGCCGGCGACAAAAAGCCTGCAGGGTGAGAGGGGGGGACGGGGATGGGATGAGTTTGGTTGAAAATATCCGGAATTGTTAGGATTAATGATTGGATGTGTTTCTGGGAGCTTTGAGGTTGCGTTGAATGATACCCAGGGTTGTGCACAGAGGTATGGCGACAAAAAAGACAGTCACGTGCCCATGGGTTGGAACAATGGCGGCAATGTCAATTATCGAAGGATTCCAACCTCTGTGATTATCATCATCTTACCATGTGTATTCTGAAAGCACCATAATGAACAACCTTAGCTTATCTCAGTGAACTGCTCTGGTTTGTCTGAACTGAGTTTTTTAGAAATTATGGATTTCCTTGTTCTTGAAGGCTTTCCTTTCTCTTCGTTGTTGGCTAGTAGAATGGAGAACGTCAAAAGTCCACTACTACACACAAACAAATGGTTGATCTTTGATTCGTGGAAAGAAACCAGCAAGTTTTTGCCAAAAGAGGCTTACCAAAAAAAGCAACGAGGCCAAGATGCTTTGTTGTTGTTAAAGAATTAAAGATTCCGTCGGAGACAGTGAGAGCCACTTCGCTACTGATGTTGAGAATGAATGATAGAACTTACTGTGTAAATTATCCAATAATGACAATACAACAAAAAGGTAAGTTAATTTGGTGCATTTTCCAAAAGGTACTCACCAAAGAGCACGACACAACATAGCTATCTATATCTCTATTATTTTTTTGAAGAAGAGAGCAGTGGTGAGTCAGCCTACACACAATACAGTTGAACCTCACCCAACCACTGGAAACAATGCAAAGAGAGGGTAACACCTGCTGTCTTTTTCTATCTTTGACCAAATCCAAGTTGGCAAAAAAGAATAAAGCAATTGGGGCGAGTTGAGTTTTTTTTTATGTGGCTGTACGTCCCACATAATGATCCATCTACAGTTGAATTTACCAAGTTCCTCCTTTAAGTTTCTAATCCTCGACTAATTACATGCGAAACTTTAAGCACGAGCCTGGACGGTCTCATTAAGGAACAAGGTCTGATCATTGTAAATATCGAACACCTGATTCATGTCAATCAATGGGTCAGTCAACTCGGACAAAGCCTCCAAGGTAGCATTAGCCTCAGCCGTATACCCAAGAGAATCAAGGTGCTCAGCAATAGAGAAAGCAGTCTCATTCATCTGAGAGTTGAGGGATGCAATCATATTAGAATCGTTGGAGTTAGGGGCCTTGATACCGAAAGAGGTCAAGCCAAATGCAAACAGTGCTACCAAGAAGATGGTGGCAACCCAACCACAAAAGAACTTCACCAACAAGAACCAGTTGAATGATCCAGTAGTCCTGTTATTGATGCACTCCAGGATACCAACACCCGTGATCGCTCCAGTAATGGATTGGGTGGTGGAAACTGGGAGGCCGTACCTAGAAGCAACAATGACGACAATGGCTGCGGCCAGCTCGCAAGAGAAGCCACGGGAGTGAGAGAGACGCATCATCTTGACGCCCAACACTCTGATAATTCTATAACCCAAGATCATAAGACCCAAGCACATACCAGCAGCACCAATAACCAAGATCCATGCAGGGACAGTGGACTTGCTCTCAATGCAACTGCATTGCCAGATAGCGTAGATGGCAGCAAGTGGACCGATACCGTTGGCGACATCGTTGGATCCGTGGGCAAACATGTTGGCAGAAGCAGTGAAAATTTGGAGGTATTTGAATCCATATTCGGTTCTTCTGTCGAAAGTCTCAGAGTGAGCGTGAATGCTTCCAACCTTCTCCTCGTACTCAGCGTTGCCTTCCTTTGAGGAAGCAAAAACGTCTTGGTTGAGGCCGTGGGTGAGGCCAGTCCAGATCTTGGAGCGGCGAACAGATGAAGTAAGTTCTGCCAACTTTGGTCTTGATCCTGGTGCAGGGGAAGCGGCGGCTTCTTCTTCTTCATTGGACTCATCGCTGCCATCCGCAGCCTTCTTAGCACCACCATCTTCAATGGTGGTTCCCTTGTTGGCTTCTCTCTCCTCGAAAGCAGCCAAATCAGCCATATCCTTGTCAACACGCTTTTGAATAAGGAAAATACCACCAAGACCAAGAGTGAGTGTGCACACAGCAGCAGTGGCAGCTGCGATCCATGCACAAGTACCGTCGTTATTTCTGATGCTCTTATCCAAGTCTGGAATACCCTTCTTCAAAATGAAAAAGGTGACGATCCAAGAAGTGATAAACATGTAGATGGGGAAGGAGTAGAGTGCTCTCTTGTAAGAGTTGTTTGCTTTAAGGACAAAGGTTCTGGTGATAAAGAAGATGATGATACTTCCACAGGCAGCAAGCAGTGGGGAGAAGATCCAGCCCAAACACACAGCAGACAGACCGTTGATATAGGGGAAATCATCTTGCTCACTAGACCAGTTGACAGAGTCCCAACCTTGACCAGCAATAGAAGCACCGACAATACCTCCAATGGTGGAGTGAGTGAAAGAGACGGGGAACTCGTACAAGGTGGCAAACAGCAACCAAAGCCCAGCGGAAATCATGGCGCAAAGCATGACGTACATGAGCAAGTCGGGGGTGTCTTCGTACTGCTTGACGTCAGCAATCTTGGAGCGGACAGTGTCTGTGACGGAAGCACCAAGCAAGACAGCTCCTAAGAATTCCCATACCGTAGCCAGCGCGACAGTTTGGGTGAGAGTGAGGGCCTTGGATCCGACTGTGGACCCGAAAGCGTTGGCCATGTCATTGGCACCACCACCAAAACAGAGGAAGATTGACACGACAACACCGACTCCGAAGACTGTTTTTGGTTTAAGGGAGAGGAGGGGGGGAGAAGGGTGAGTTGGTGGGTAGAAAGAGGAAGGAGGAATTGAGAGAGACCATCAGCTGCCTGGGTCACGAGGAAGAAAGTAGACCCCTCTACTCTCCTTGAGAGCATTGTGCAATGTGAGATGCTAGTTGCAGGAAACTTACTCCATGTATATTCCGAGTACACCATATTGCTATCTTATGCAGAATCTCTGTTTTAGAGGTCTGATAGGGGAGTGAATGAGTGAGAACAATAGATCTTTTTGATTTGAAAAATTGGTCCAATAATCACCCTCTATCTACCCTGATAAACACCGCCAAGTATGGTAAACTTACTTTATAACACTCAAATTTGAGATATATTATTGAATTATGGTGGTAAGCTGCCAATTGATGCCAGTATGTAGATAGATGCCCTCCCTGCAGGGCATCTGTTTGACAAAAGAATCTGGGACCCAAAGGAATAACTTGAAATTTCGATTCCTTACCACGCCCCCTCCTCTTCAGCAGCATTGCGATCAACGTTCCTTTCTTTAGACGTTTCAAAACTAAAGTAAGCAAAATAGCCAAATAACAGATATAGAGATGGTGAATACGAGGAATGTTAATACTACCACCATGATTATGACAGCCAATGGCGCTGTGCCGCCGACATCATCTACTCAACCAGACGACATACCACAAGACAACAAGGGCCAACCCTTCTTTGCCGACTTCTACCCAGACAAGACACAAAGGTTCAACATTTACAAACAATACATCACCACAGCAGCTTCTGTTCAATGGCTGGTCTACGCCCTCAGAGTCCTCCTCAAATCTGTCGTCCTCGACAACTTGGTCCGCAGAGATGCTGGCCTTGCCTTTGCTGCTTTCTCCTTTTACCTCCTCTTCCACATCTCAGTCGGAGGTGGTAAAATATGGTCCAACATCAGGCCACCTCTTTTTAAAGCATATGTTTTCTCCTCTGCTCTGCTAGGTGCTGCAATGTTTGCTGTCTTCTGGTCAGATCATGTCCTGCAGCCAATTCACGATGTGCCTTTGGAGGATATATCAACGTCTGTGGAAGCTGGGTTGGATGTGCTGTCTATCCTGACAGTTTGTATCAGTGTAGTTATGGGTACTGATTTTGTTATTCATCTGAGAGCTGAAGAAGAAGGAGGAGAAGAAGAGGAGGAGGAGGTTGTGACTGAGAAGAAGAGTAGGAATGATAAAAAGGATGAATAAATTATATGTTTTGGGGGGCCTAGGAATGATAGATCTATAGATAGCCATGTACCGGTAGGTATGCCTTGGAATCAGTATTAAACTCAATGAAAGAATGTAAAACGTATGCATACATTAATTTTGTTACATTGTTTGACTGCTACTTGTCATCCATCATCAGATGAAGAAGAAGAGCTACTACTGTCATCAGAGGAGTTATCATCATCCTCACTACTACTACTGCTATTACTACTACTATCATCGCTGGAATCATTCCCACTACTACCCTCCTCCTCACTACCACTACCTCCCTTACTCTTCCTCCCTTTTCCTTTCTGCTTCTTCCTGTTATATTTCCTAAAGTTCCTTGGAGACCATGTTCCTCCCTCTATATCCTCCTCATCCTCATCCTCCTCATCATTATCATTCCTAGTAGTAGTAGCAATATCCAAAGCTCCAGGTCCAAACATCTCAGTGGCCAATCTAGCGTAATCAACAGCTGCTCTCCTTCTCTTACCGACTACCACCTCACCATTATCAGCATTGCTACAATTGTTATTATTAATTGGTAATTCTACATCTTCAATCTCAGCTCCTAAATCTTCAGAAGCTAGAGACGACAATGAGAGAGATGAAGAAGAAGAGGAGGAGGGAACTGAACCATCTTTACCATTATCTTCTTCTTGGACCTCTTCCTCCTCATCACCACCACCATCACCTCCACCAATGTCACTAATCTCTTCTTCCTCCTTCCAATCCTCATCTTCAGTATCACTAGGCAGATCTTTAGCCAACAGACCTTCCAGTCTATTCAAATTCACATGATGACCACCATTCTCACCACCACCACCAGCTCCACCACCACCGTGTTGTTCATCGCCATCTCTAGGCAAAGTAGCAGGATCCAATATCGCCTGCCAAGGGGTATCAACGTCATAATCAGTGCCAAACTCATCATTAATAAGATCAACCATATCTATCTTCCTATCACAAGCATGACACAGCCACCCTTCATCTTCAGGGAGAGTAGCTGGGTCAACTGGGGGGTTGAGGCATGATTTGACATGGTATGCTCTGTCGCAGGGACCGTCACAGAGGATGATGTCATTGTCTTCGTCGCTTTCTTGACCCAGGCATTTACTGCAAAAAATGTGGTCTAGATCGAGTTCGCCTTCTTCATCAAACAGCTCCTTGGGAATGGGCTTGTCGCCTTCAGCTTCGTCGCAGACTCTGACGCAGTCGATGATGGTTTGTTTGCACTTTTGAATGGCGATTTTTGCTCGTTCTATTTCAGCTGTTGGTTTGACCTTGTCTCTGGAGGCACCTCTCCAACCATCTGCGGCGTATGCTTCAACTAAAGCTTGCTCTTGACGGAGTCGGGTTAATTGTCCTTGGAGACGTCTGACTGCTCGGTCATAGACGTTGAGGGGAGGGAGGCGGTCTCGTTTTTCTCTTCTCTCCACTCGCGCTGCCTTCTTCTTCTCTTCTGCTTCTGCCAACTCTTCCTTTGTCATTGGCTCTTTTCCTTTATCACCACCACCACCACCACCATCAGTAGCTGCACCATTACCATTAGCAATGGATAAGAGACGTACTTTTTCATGACTACAGGGAGTGAACCGCTCTGGAGCTATCTTATGTCTTGTACTACGACGACTTGATTCCACTGGTGGTGATGACGTGTTCTTATTTTTATGATTATTATTTGGCTTCTCAGCACCATCAACTTTATCTTTTGCAGCAGGTATACCTTTAGCCTTGATAGTGGGGAGTGTAGAAGCCTCATCAGCATCACCATCATTTCCATCATTAATAACAACAACAGCTTCTTCTTCCTCAGCGACAAGACAGTTGATTTCATCATTATCAGTCACTAGATCGATAAATGAATCACCAGCTCCACCTTTCAATCTCAGTACATCATCAACATCCTCTGCATTGGTTGTGGTAGGTTTCTTCTCACCCGCATCATCATCAACTTCCATTGCTTGTGATAGTTGCTGTTGCTGCTGCGCTGGTTGTGGTTGTGGTGGAGGAAGAGGTACTGAAGATGGAGCAACAGCAATACCTAAAATAAGGGGAGGTGGAGGAGGCAACAATCCACCACTTGTTAGATTATTTGAAGAAGGTTGCTGCTGATGTTGCTGCTGCTGTTGCTGCTGCTGTTGCTGTATAATTCCACCAATTGTACCAGCAGCAGTGGGCACCTTGCCTTTCCCATCCCCTTCCCCTTCCCCATCCACCTGCTGCTCCTGTTGTTGCTCCTGCTGCTGTTGTTGAGAAGGAGGCAATGGGAAGGCTTCATGCTGAGGAGGAGGAGCTACTCCAGTATCATCAATAGCGCCAGGACCATAATTAGGAATCTTCATATTCATAGGACCATCTTGAGCCAACAACTTATCTAAATCTTCTCCCACTGTGTAATCATCGTCAAACTTTTTCTTTTTGGTAGCTCTTCTACTGCTTCTTAATGCCACTGGAATCTCCCCATCACCACCACCACCACCATCGCCATCATCACCAAAGCCACCTCCTGCTCCACCTCTCCTACGTGACCTTCCGATAATAACTTCCTCGTCGTCATCATCCATGTCATCCTCACTAGATGAGTAACCACCTCTACTGAATAATTTAGACTTCTTTGGCCCTTGTTGTCTGGCTCTCTTTCCTCCTCCTCCGCCACCACCTCCTCCTCTTTCTTTACCACCTCCTCCTCTATCTCTTCTTCTTCCACCTTCACCTCCATTGTTGAACGATCTAATTGCTTTATTGGTGATGCACCCTTTCTTTAATGATGGATTCAGGCAGGTGTTGCACATACCACATTTCTTGAGAGGGCCACTGGCAAGGACGGATATTTGGTTGTTTTCATGGTCGGTGACAGCTCTCAGAGGTTGTTGAAGGAGTTCTGCCAGTGGACCTGTGGTTGGTGGTTGGATAGGTTCAGGTTCAGGTTCAGGTTCAGGTTCAGGTTCAGGTTGCAGAGCTGGTAAGGTGGGATCGCCATCCGTAGCAGTAGCAGTTGGAGGACATGCAGTAGTGGCAGCATTACTATCTTCAGTTGCTGCTATTACAGGTTGCTCCTGCTCTCCTTCACCGCCACCACCTTCTTCTTTTCCTTCCCCTCCTTCCTTCTTCTCCTCTTCTTTACCACCTCCACCATCATCACCAGCAGCACCGGTCCCTCCTCTCCTCCTCCTCCTACCTCCATCATAAGGAATTGTCTGAGCAGCCAAAATATCTGCTATATTCTTCATACTATCAGGTACCATTCCGGGAGGTAATAATATACCTGCAATATTCATTTGTATCTGACCTGTACCAGCTAATCTCGTCACCACCACTGCAGTCGCTGGATCTCCTCCTCCGCCGCCGCCACCACCAGGCGACCCTCTCCTCCTCCCCCCGCCGCCGCTTGGTGCTCCTTCAGGTCTGTCCTTTCTGGGTCTAGGAGGAGGAGGCTCTATGCCAGCTGATGCCAATGCTTTGACTATAATCTCTCTGGGCACTGGTTTCGGTTTAGCAGCAGATGCAGATGCACTGTCAACGCCCAGCGCGACGGCAACTTGCACCATGGACTTGACCCGTCGACCATCGGGGGCATAGTAATAGGCGTCGATGCCGCCTGCGGTGGCACCTTGCATTCTGACCGCTGCTTTGACGGCCCATCCTTCAGGAAGTGTCACTCCCAGCTCTCCTACGTACTCTGCTAGTCTCTTCAACAGGGCTACTTCTACTTCGGGAACGGTACGTCCTTTGAGATTCTCTCCAGATGCTGCCTTCTTCCTTGCAGCTTCTTCTTCGGCCGCAGCGGCAGCAGCATCGGCGGCATCTTTTCCTTCACCAACACCACCAACAGTAGGACCACTAGATGATGGTTTCTTCTTCCTCTTCTTTTTAGGATTAGAAGCAGATCCACCACCACCACCATCTTTATTACCATCACCATCACCCTCCTTCTTATCTTGTCCACCCTGCTTACTCTCGCCGTCCTTCTTCTCTCCACCACCAACTGTCTTCTTCCCACCACCACCACCACCTCCCCCGCTCTTTCTCTTCTTCTTCTTTACCTCAGCGCCCTCAGCAGGCCCCTTCCTCTCCACTTGCAGCGTCAACAACACTGACGTAATTACGTCATCAGTGTTTGCACCAGCAGGATTCAGTGGCAGTATTGGATCTTGGTCTAATCTATTGGGAAGGAATACCATACATTTCCTGATGACTTCAGCTTCTATGATACGAGGTTCAGGGGGGAGGGGGGAGAGTGGACCGTGACGAGTACGACGTCTTTCGGGGGGAGGAAGAGGTTTGGGAGAATCAATATCATCTTCTTCTTCTCCTCCTTCTTTAGTGGCAACGGCACCGTCAGCAGCAGTGGCAGCGTCTTTCTTGTCTGCTGCTGCAGTGGTGGTGGTAGTAGTAGTAGTAGTAGGATCATATTTATCCTCCTCAACTGGTTTAGCTTCCTTGCCTTTATCTTCTATCTCCGTCCCATCATCAATAGCAGCAGCGATATTAAGAGGAGGATCTATGTCCATCTTACCATCTTCCTTGTCAATATCATAATCATTAGCAGTACCTGCTACCTTCATCTCAACATCATCATCACCCTCCTTCTCCTCCTCTCCACCTTCTCTTTCATCAACAATCACAGGTGCAGGACCACTACCAACAGTCCTACGTCGTCTAGCTACCAACATTGATACTCTCTTCAAAGCAGCTTCAGCAGCATCCAAGACTAGATCTTCTTCCAGGATAGGAGCATCATTCCAATCATCAGGGGGTGCTAGCATTGTTGGAGATGATGGTGGTGATAATTGAGCAGTGGCGGCACTTGTAGGTCTTACTGAGGGAGAAGCAGGAGGAGCATTCGTAGCGGTAGTATTATTACCCGTAACAGCAGCAGTAGCAGCAGCAGTATTACTAATACTGTTGACATTGTTAATAGTATTAGTAGTACTATCTGGCACTGTTGTCGTTGTAATGGTAGAAAGGGGGCAAATTGTCACTACAGGAGCAGAAACAGCAGCAGCAACAGTAGGACCAAGCCCACCAGGACCAGCAATACTCCCCGACAACAAAGCAGTGGACGGCCTCGACATTCTCAAATTTGCCTTGACCACTTCACTTGCAGGACCAGGAGGCGGTCCTTCCACCTCCAGCTTCAATGCAACCTCCATCAAGTCATCTCCTGGCAAGAAGGAAGGCGGAGGCGCTTCAGGAGCTTTATGTTTGTTCATCAAGTGACCGGCGTACATGTCTTCTCTTCCGTCAGCCTCCGGCATGCTCATCAGCAGTTCAGCCAGGTCTTCGTGTGATAGGTCCACTGATGGAGCTCGGTTGCGTTTATCTAGGGTGGCAAGAGCTTCCTTGTTGGAATCTTTCTCTTTCTCTTCCTTATCCTTAGCCTCTTTAGACTCTTTGGGGTCCTTCTTGTCTTTGCTATCCTTGTTGTTATTGGACTTCTTCTTGTTGTTGCTCTTACCACCACCACCACCACCACCACCACCAGATTTGCCATCTTTGTCCTTTTCTTCTTTATCTTTGCTATCCTTTCCTTTAGAATCTTTGGAGTCTTTAATTGAACCACCACCACCACCACCAGCACCAGCAGCTTTGCCTTTACCCTTGCCTTTACCTTTGGCGTCATCGCTCTTTTTATCCTTGGTCTTTTTATCATCATCATCACCATCTCCCTTCTTTTTCTTCTTATCGTCAGCAGCTGTAGTAGTGGTAGCGGTCTTCTTCTTGGTGCCCTTCTTACTATCACCATCTGCTGCATTTTTATCCTTCTTATCACCACCATTACCAGTTGAAGGTTTCTTTTTCTGTTTCTCTTTATCCTTACCATCATTGCCAGTAGAAGCAGGTTGTTTCTTCTCCTTCTTCTCCTTGTCATCGTTGTTAGATTTCTTGTTCTTGGTGACGTTGGTACTACTACTCTTGACACCACCACCAGTGGGAGCAGCAGCAGGCTTCTTCTTGACATCACCACCGCCACCATTAGGAGCAATAATAGGCTTCTTAGCTACTCCAGCAGCTGCTGCAGCTCCATTTGTATCTTTATGAGGCTGCTTAGACTTATCTGCAGCAGCAGTAGCAGCCATCATAGAGCTGTCCATCTTGTCAACATTAGATGGAGGAGGGAGGGGGGGAGGCTGGGGAGGAGGAGGGTTGTCACCACCACCATCAATCTTCTCATTGGTGCTCATACTACTCTAAATATATAAGTATCTGTAAGAAGAAGAAGAAGATGGAATCTATGAGTTAGTTAATGAGAAGAGATGGGTAGCTAGGAGGGAGGAGTGCCCCCCTCCCAATCATCTCTCTCTCTCTCTCTCTGCTCTCTCCAGTTGCCGTTTGGGTCGCCACCGCCCTTCTCTCTCGTCTCCGACCCGTAGGGTAAGGGTGAGAGGAGAGAGGTTCGGGTTGAGGAGCGAGGAGGTGGGGTCGGTATGCCGACCACGTTTTGTGGAAGAGTGAAGTGGCAGTGCTGATAAGGTAAAAAACAGCGGTGGAAAGCGTTTGAGGTGGAAGAGGAGTGGACATCCCAGATATAAGGCTCCGACCCCGACACCCTCTATCTTGAAGCTGGCAGCACCCGCTCCGGTCGTCTAACTGGCTGCTAACCACCTGTTTTCACAGAGTGGGGGTGCCATGATGGATTAACCAGGGCAGCATCTCTTGCGAGCTCCCTTCATTGTTGTTCTCCGCCCGACCGACTCACCTCATAAAATCACCTTCATCACCCAGTAATACAAGCTTATTCCAAGAGATTAGTTACTATTTTGTATCCAACGAATATATATGGATCATTATCTACCCACGTTCATACCGCTACACCGCTTATAAAGACGATGAATGGAGACGATCCACTTTTCCTTCCTTCCACCATCGGCGGGGCGGAGGAGACTCTAGAGAGAGATGAGAGGCACAGGGGGAGAGAGATGCCCTTCCTCTCTTCCCTTCGATTCACATACACATACATATCATATTACACCATACCAAATCTACATATACATATGCATATAAATAGAACTCTACAACAACCACAACATCCCACATGCAGCCCCTACACACAACCCCACCACCAGCGACAGCACCATCAAATTACCCATCAACCCCGCCTTGTCCACATCCCCTCCATCCACCTTATCAGCAGCAGCTACAAACGCGCTACCAGTCATCCATCCATTACTCGCCCCCAACATCACACTCAGCACACCTACACCCCACAAATTACTACTACTACTACTACTACTACTACTACTACTACTACTACTACTACTACTACTACTACTACTACAAAGGTAGAATAAAGGGATGAAGAGTATCCTACTACTACTACCATACAACAACCCCCTGGAGTTATGAATCATAAATTTATATGGAACACTCTTTCCTAGCCAGTCTGCTATATTAAATACAGTTATCAAGAGTACAGGATACCAAGTGTTAGTACTGCTAGATGTAATATCCTCAGCTAGGACACCAGGGAAGATGGAGAGAGTGATGATGTAGATGATGATCATGGATATGCTCAGCGTGGTGATGGTAGCATAGATAGCTTTGAAATCTGGGGGTGGTGATTGTGGGGATGATTGTGGTGATTGGTTGTGGAGATCTCTTGTTGATGTCGTCGTTGTCGAGTGTTCTCCTCCCCCATTAGTAGTAGTAGTAGTAGTAGTAGTAGTAGTAGTAGTAGTAGTAGTAGATTGATTCGTCGTCGCCATCTTATTATGATGATGATGATGATAGCTCATGACTTCATTATTATTATTATCTAAACCATCATCATCATCTATAGCAAGTTGTACATCAATACTTTGTCTATAATACTGTAGAGCAGGTAGAGTAGGAATAATTGAGTTGTATACATAGTAACAAGCAGCACAGACAGCTGCAGAAAGGAGGAAGTAGAGCTGAGCAGATGCTCTGAGACCAAACCTCGCACTGCTAGACGATGAAAACATAGCTTTAGTGATGATTCTGAGCAAAGATACTGCTACCCCAGAGAAGGCAGTGCCTCCTACGACTGCTTGAGTATACTGTGAAGGCAATGTAGCAGCGTCTCCAAACACAGCTCCTTGAACGATACCATCAGCCACGCCTGCTGCTGCTACCAGGGTCAAGACTGCAAGGAGAGATTTATGGGGAGCGATGATGTCAAGGAGAGGGACAAGGGCTACGATGATGGTGAAGCCAGCAAAGCCAGAGAGGATGCGGGTACGTGTAGGGATGGTGTTGTGGAACTTGAAGATTATGAGGAGGAGGACGATGAGGTTGACGGGGAGGTAGATGAGGGTGAGGAGGCGTTCGACATGTTGGTCGGGGTAAAGTTCGTTGAAGTAGTCTGCTGCGGTTATGAAGGCGTTCCAAGGAAAGAGCGTGCCGCAGCCAAGGAGGTAGTAGGAGAAATAGGCTAGTTTTTCAGAGGAGTCTGGATGAGATGCTAAATTATCCATCATTTAGGGAAGCTGATCGCCAGAAATATCAATGCATTGGTTGAAATAAAGTCACAATGGATTCCTTTGCATGCTGATGTCGCTTATATAGCATTTATACGACAAAAAAATGATGAGAGAAGAAAGGAAGACCTCAATTCAAATCGTGTTGAAATGCATGACCCCTCCCTCTCTTCTCACACACTCTCTCATACCAACACCACTCTTTATTCCTGCTTCCAATAATAATAATTCAAGCATTCCTCTGTAATGCAATGTTCCCCATCAATAAAAACACCATTAAACCCCTCAACCAACGCTCTCTTTCCCTTCCAAGGCTCCCAAACGAGCCTCCAAGACAGTGCAGTAACAATTATTCCATCACCATGCAGACCTTTCCTGATTGCAAATTCTCAATGAGCTGGCTCCCTTGGATGTCTTACAATGCCCTCGATGGAGATATTCATGGTTCCTACTTCTCTTCCACCCATCATCATCGTTGTTGTCGTCTGAGGCTGGAGTTTGATACCACAACAGCTACACTACCACCCCTCAACTTCCATACAACTACCATACTGCTACTGGGCCATCTACACATACCTGTACCTCCCTTCTTCACCATCTGCATCACTCCAAGGAGGTTATTTGGATGGCTGGATACACAATCAGGTCAAGTAGAACTTACTTATGATGCCTTGTTTACATTACAACTTACTGGGAAACCGCAACTAGGTAATAATAATAGTGATGACAGTAGTGGTCAGTCTTCTTCTCTGCCAACCTACCTACCTCCTCCATTAGTAGTATAAACCCTACTAACAACAGAACCAGTAACGTTATCAGATGATGGGAGTACTGTATTACAAGGCAAGAGAAGGAATAGTGAGGGGTATGCAACATTAGTAGGAAGGAGTAGGATCGCTGCTACGAGTCATATGATGATTAATGTACTGCTTCAGTTGCCTAGTACAGCTATTATTGAAATGAACTGTAGATTTATTATACTTTCATAATCTATTACATCCATTGTAATATTCTTATTCAACAAATTTAGTCAAAGTCACACACTTATTCATTGTCACCGTCACCGTCATCATCATCATCACTGTCGTCATCTAATTCATCCAACTCATCTAATAAGTCTAATGTGTTATTCACTGCTCCTAATCTTTCCAATTCTTTATAAGCTGCTACATAATCATCATCTTCTGCTGCTGCTGCTGCTGCTGCTGCTGCTACTCCTTTCTTCTTCCTCCTACTACTATTATTAGCAGGAGAAGCAGCATGGACGATACCACTGCCTTCCCCTCCTCCTCCTGCTGTTGCACTCGCTGTTTGTCCTCCTCTTCGTCGTTTCTCTCTCTCATCCTCTTCTCTATTATTCTGTACCATTAGTTCTCCTATTCCTCCGACAACACCGGCATCATGTTTCGTCAAATTATGCAATACATCAGCAGCAATTGGATCATTGAACAAATTAGCCATGAACGTCTCATCAACCACATGCGCCAATGGATCAGAACTATTGTTGTTATTGTTATTATTGTCTTTATGTGAAAACTCCTCTTCGCCTTTGTTATTGTTATTACCGTCCTCGCCATGAGCAAAGACGGATCTATTTTTCAACTGATTGGCTAGACCAGTAGCAAATTTTGTCTGTAGAATTGGATTAGTAATCAACATTTCCAGCCCATCTTCATCCAACTGAGCATTCAGTAGATCAGAGAATGGTCTTGATGATGATGGGTCAAAGAGAAGGAGACTATGATGATTATGATGGTGGTTGTTCATTGGCATCATATTGGTACCTCTATTTTGTTGTTGGTGATGATGGTTATCAAGTAGTTGCTTGCCATGTCTCTGCATAATGTCGTTATCATTACCATCATTACTATTATCTTCGCCGTCATCGTCATAGTAAGAGAGTTTCTTGGCTCTCTTCTTCGTAGGGGTAGCACCTTTCCTTTGTGCTTTCTTCCTTGTCGATCCAATATCATCGTTATCTCTAGTCAATGAACTCAATGGTGGCCCTGGCTGTTGTTGTTGTTGTTGTTGTTGTTGTTGTTGTTGTTGAAGGTGGAGGGGTTCTGGTAGGGGAGGGAGATCCTCTATTGAAGGCATGTTCATCATCATCACCATTCGTTGATAATTATCCTGATCCAACCCTCCTCCTCCTCCTCCTCCTCCTCCTCCTCCTCCAGCTGCTGCTGCTGCTGCTGCTGCTGCTAGCCATCCTGGATGTAGATGTGTAGTAGAAGGAGTAGTTATACCAGAGTGAGAGTCCAATAAATCTTGTACTGCTTGATACAGAGGATTGGTGGCTGCTGCTGCCGCTCTAAGGGATTCTTTGACTTCAAGCTCTACATAGCCTTCTATGAGGTCTTTGAGAGGTTTGGAACGAGGAGGGTGGGCTATTTTGATGGCATCTTGGAGGTGAGATTTGGCTTCCCTGTGGTGTGCGCATGGGGTGGGGAGGGGGGGGGGGGGGCTTGTTGGCGGTGGGAATGAGAAGGGAGTGCGGGGGGGGAAGGGGGGGTTGGGGGTGGGTTGGGGGGTGGGTGTGGTGGGTTGGGGTTGGTGGTGGGTGGGGGGGGGGGGGGTGGGGGGGTGTGGGGGGGGGTGGGGGGGGGGGGGGGGGGGGGGTGTTGGGTTTTTTTTGTGTTTGTGTGTCT
>Ga0114919_10001558_pt1 | contig 18346 bp, 16 predicted proteins | sample BlataG_FD_88682 | JGI IMG/M metagenome (GOLD analysis project Ga0114919, IMG submission 88682) | Deep subsurface microbial communities from Black Sea to uncover new lineages of life (NeLLi) - Black_00105 metaG | ecosystem: Environmental > Aquatic > Marine > Oceanic > Sediment | place: Atlantic... | reverse complement strand
CATTACAAAACGGCGATCTACTTCCATTGTGGTGGACTTGACATGTACCCGCGGGCAAAGGAAAGCTCATGATGTTAACCACAACATGTTGGGGTCACCCACAGCAAACTCGGAAGCGGCAAATCTTCTAACTGATATTCTAGGTTTGTCTTTTTCAGAATCCCTTTGTTGACCAGAATGACAAAAGGATTTCTCACGTCTTCCCTCCAGCCCGAACTTGATTATCTGCTATTGAATTATTCATCATTAAATAATTCAATAACAGGTAAAACACACGACCACTTCAGGAAAGTCAAGAGAATATCAAATGTCAAGCCTGATCCAGCGGGTGCAGAATCGGTGGGCCGCTTCAAGTAGCTTTCGCCATGGCTGGTTGGTGTGGGCGAGGACTTCCAACTCTCCTGAAAGTGTGCGGCAGATGGTCATTCCGGAAGAGATCTCACACGCCTCGTCCATCCATTTGACCCTTATCGGGCCATTGACCGTTGTGACATCCAATTCCTCGTCCTGGAATTGGATAAGCGCCATCTGTGCCACGGCATAGAACTCATGTTTTGTTTGCGGTCCTGAGTTGCAAGAATAGGCCTTGACGTGGCCCGCTTCGGAGATGGCGATTTCAGGGACAAGAATGACGACACTACAATCAAGCGTCTTGTTTTCTCCCGCGTAGACCCTGACAGGCTGTTGTTTCACAAAAAAACTTCCTCCTAGACCTTGGTCGAATACCCCTTATGACAATGGTGTCCCGCAAATCACAACCTACTATAATGGAATGCGGATAAGCGTATTTATTGCTTTAACACCTCGCCAGTCCTTGGAATCGTGAGACGCATGCCACAAGTTATAGTTCGTTTGGAGGTTCAGCCAAAGCTCTGGAGTGGTATTTAAGGCACGTGACAAGCGTAATGCCATGTCTGAAGTAATGGAGCCATGTTCATTTACAACTTTGGATACAGTTTTCCGTGATACACCAAGAATTCCAGCCAATTCAGTAATTGTAACAGACAGAGGCTCCAAATAGTGACACCTCAATATTCTACCAGGATGAGTTGGGGGTCTTTTTCGTCTCCTCATAATTGTACTCCTCATACCTTGTGAGTGGCAAGTCAGTGGTAGTCTACATAGTTTACATCATGGGCGATTCCCTCCTTGAACTTGAAGACAATACGCCAATTTCCAGATACTTTGACTGCCCACTATCCTTTCCTTTTACCTTTCAATGGATGCAAGTTTGAGCCGGGGTAATTCATATCTCTAATATCGCTCGCCGCATCAAGGCGGTCTAATATGCTTGCTATCTTATCGGCATGTTTGTGTTGAATGCCTTTTGCAATCCCGTCAAAAAAGAAGTCTTCCAGCCCCTTGTGGGAAAACGATTTTATCACGATCTTAACGTAACCGCTTAGGTTACATCTGTCAACACATTTTTCTCAAAAAATTCTGCTCACCCTTTGCCGGGTTCCAAAACACATGCTTACCTCTTTCACCGAAAAACCCCAACTCTGGTGGTTTGCGAGCCCTCAAAAGCACGTGGCAATGAAGCAGCCCCCGCTGACTGCAAAACCAGCCTCGCCATCATATGAAGGAGTTGACGGTGGAGTGTATTCTCCACTTGGATAGGGTGCCCCGTTTGACACGCCTATGGCATCCAGGTCGAACCCTGCGCTTCCAATCGTGGGATACGGGTCGTAGATTACATGACCTGAGGTATCCAAACACGTCCCGTCGCCAACGACGTCGATAATCCGGACATAGGTTGCGGAGTCGAGCCCCACATCTTCCAGGTCAAAGGGAGTCCCGTATCCCTGCTTGTACTTTCCGGCAAGACCATAGATGTTCGTCGGGTCAACAGCACCAAACCCTGTTACAGGACCTGGAGTTAATGAATCATTGTCGAAACGGACAAAGCCTGTTCCGTCTGAGACCTCCACATAGGCCAATTCCAGAAAAGTATCACTGAACGAATTCTCAAAAATGGCAAAATCCCACCCAACGCCATTCTGGATGGGCGGGTCAAAGGCCATGGTTATCTCTCCACCACGGCCTAGAGACACAATGTCATAAGAGGTGCCGGACGCTTTTCCGACCGCGTTTTCAGGGGTTTGGAAAGCTGCATCTACGTATTCGCCAGGGTTATATTCTTCCCAGCCGGTGGCCCAGGCCACAAATGCGGGATCATCCATGTGGATGGCCCAGGAACCGGACTCTCCTGCGGCCGGACGATAAGGCCCGGCCGCTGCCGGCAATGAGAAAAACGTTGCCGCCAGGACCACGGCACAAGAAATCGTCCCCCTGAAGAGAAGGCAATGCCCCATTGCTCTTAGAAACTCCAATCCATCCCTCCATAAAAGTTGCGAGCAGGCATGGGGTAATACGTCTCGCTGTAGGCGACGGTTGCGTACAGTTCATCGAAGATATTGTTGACGCCAACAAAAATCTTCACCCCTTTGTATTTGTATATCAGCTTGCCGTCGAAAACCGCGTAGCCGTCCAGCTTGTCGAACCTGTCGTTGTTCTGGTCATTTCCATCAAACCTTGACCCCACATAGGTTCCAGTAAGAGAAAGCACAAGGGGCTCAAGGATGCTCCACTCCATCCCGATGCTCGCTTTGTGTTCCGGGACAAGAGGAACTGTTGTTCCCTTTTTTTCAAATTCGGCTTTTACGTATGTGTAGTTGCCCCAAAGATAAAGGGAATCTGTTGCATGGACTCTCACGTCAGCTTCCACTCCCCGTCGCACGGTTTCATCATCGTAGTTACGGTTGAGCTGCAGATCCTCGTCGAAAAAGATTTCATCGTCGATCATGATTTGAAAAAGGGTCACTGAAAATTCCATAACTCCCTTTAGATGATACCGCCCCCCTATGTCTATGTGGCTCCCCTCCTGGGGCCTCAAACCCTCTTCTCCTTGGGCGAATTCGTCCACATTCGGGATGCGAAAGCTCGTTGCATAGCCTGCAAATAGCGTGGTGTCAGGACGCCACGAATAAACCAGGCCGGCCTCCTCGGCGTGATTGGTCCATTCCTTATTTGAAACCGTCCCGTTCACCCACCGCTTCAGGCTACCGAAGAGCTGATGCTGATCGGTCCGGAAGCGACCGTCATAATCATTATACCGGTATCCCAAACGAAAAACGAGATCCTTTGTAAGGGATAAGTCATTGGTCAGAAAAAACCCCAGACTCTCAAGATCACCATTCTTTCGCTCGTCCTTGGACAGCTCCTCTCTGATGTATTCTGTTTGATAATGATCCAGGCCGCACTGAAAACGGTGTTCCAGGTCCCCAGTTTTGTATGGTGTGTCATACCCCAGATCAAACTTTTTCGTGTCTTCATCAATGCTATCTGTCTGGTCGTGCCTTGTTATGAGCGGGTTATATCCCATGATGTAGGAGTTATCCCGAAAACGGTACCCTCTGTGTGCCTTGACACGACCCCACTTATCCAGGTCGATTTCAATACCCCCTACGTATCGCCGGTCAGTAGTTTCCCCGGAATCGTCAGGACGGTCCGTTGAAGTCCGCTTCTCTTCTGAGTCCATATCTTCCTTAGTAACCGGGCCAGGCAGACCGTACACGTCTTCATGGCGAGAAGCTGACATCGTGAGCGTCACTCGGTCGCCAAAGTCGTAGCCAACTTGGCCCGCGACATCCTTTTTTCGCAAGTATCCGTTATCCCTGTATCCATCGGAATCGTAGTAGTCAGCGTTCAAATTTAACCTGAGATTCTTAATCTGTCCACGATGTGACACCCGGCCATCAAAGGTGTCGTAGCTGCCGTATGAGGAGTACAGATGAGTTTCAGGTTCTTTTTGTCCTTTTTTGGTTATAATATTGATGACTCCACCAACAGCCCCATCGCCGTAGATCACCGATCCGGCGCCACGAACGATTTCAATACGCTCGACCTGGTCCAGCGGGACAGAGGAAAGGTCAGGTCCTGACAAATCAGGGGGATTGAGCCTCACCCCGTCAACCATCACAATCACGTTGCTGACAAAGGTATCTCCCATGCCGCGTATATCCCCGCCTGCCTGCTTGTCGTTACCGAAAAAGCTCCTGAGGTTTATGCCCGACTCCCTTGCCAGGAGATCCACGATATTGTTGCTTGGCGCTTGCTCAATATCCTCGCTGGTTATCACGGTCACATTCCTTGGTACGTTCTTGACCGGTTCCCCCAGCCTGGTTGCGGTAACAACAATCTCTTCAAGTTCAAATCGGGATTGATTCCTTTGATCTTCCAGATCTTGAGCCCCGTCCTGGGCACACAACAGGTCACCAGAGAACAGAAGACAGAAAACAATAGAGACAAGGCACCATCTCAGCCGGATTCGACGTGACGTGAGGTATTCTTTCAATACAAACATTTTATGTGAAAAACTTTCTGGCTTTTGCCTCAGCGGCTCGCGCATCCATTCTCCGCAAACTCAACGAGGCCGGGCCGATCCAAAATCACCAGAACAGGTTCCAGCCTTTCCAAATCACTATCTTCTGCCAGATGACCTTAAAGCCAAGCAGGCTCGGGTCAGAATCCCCAGAACCAGGATCGCAAGCGATATGTGCAAGGCCTTGCATTTTGAACCCGAGACAGCCGTATCAATAAAGCAGCCACCACCGCCTCCAGTAGAGCCGACGTCACCTCCGCTGCTTGAAGAAAATGTGGCTAAGCCGCCAGGATCAGAGATGTATCCGTTGACTGCTCCATCAGAATCACCATGGCCGCCATCTTGGAGTACCAAGGTTACAACCGTCTTCCCTCCCGGAGTAAGATGAAACGACGCATATCCCAAATCCGAATAGTCCTGCCAACCATTGGTTGAATCGTATTTGTACCATTTGGCGGAATCTGGTGCGAGTTCATTAAGATATACTCTTACAGTCACTTCTGTCCCTGGAGTCACCCGCAAAGTAAAATCAAGCAGACCCCATGGCATCGAGGTAGGCCTGCTCACGTCGTCGGCAATAGTGTCAGCATTAACAGCTTCGATTCCAACGATTTCAGTAACATTTAAAGATCCTTCTATACTTAGACCAATTTGTGTGTTTCCCTCAGCCGTATTCACGCTCTTGATCGTAGACTGGAACAAATCGGGGATGCCGTCACTATTGAGATCGACATTGACATCCACCTCCTGATCATCCGGTATGCCGTTTCTGTCCAAATCTGCGTGAACACCGAAGGGGAAACCGCTCAAGTAGTCCATGGCGAAATACGCCGGGGTGTTCATGCCCCATTCACCTACGTCCGATGAACTCAATGTGAACTCCAAGCTCTTGACTTCGCCGAGACTGCCCAGGTCCACCCAGGTCCACTGATCCACAATGTAGTCTTTTGTATTATCCTCGAAACGGTAGTCTGCCAGGTAGAACTCCACTGTGCCAGTTTCACTGCCAGCAACATCCTTTCCGGTTATGATAAGCTTAAACCAGTCAGGATCATCTCCGGTTTCACCACCAAACTTCTTGGCAAATGCATCGCCCTCCATCATGGACCAAAAGACGTAAGTGGTATTGGTAAAACAAGCTCCTGACACGGTGATGGGCTCAGGAAAGCTGACTGATGGCGGATCTCCAAAGCCTACAAATGAAATCGCATAATTGCTCGAACCATCCATCCCTACACCCGTAATAGCGCTGTATTGATTATCGACACCTCGGCTAAGAGTATCTGTCACATTCGCGTATGAGAAACCATCCCATGATGTGATTCCGCCACCCCAGTCCGTGAAGCTGTTGTTGAAAAAGGCATTGCCACTAAAAAATCCCCCCGTCCCATCTGAACCATTCCAATAGGATTCAGCATCTAAACTCAAATTCTCAAAATCGGCGACTTCAGCATTGGCTGCTGCTGTCATCAGTAGCAATAGCGACACAAACAAAACAGAAACCTTTTCATTTTGAACCCCTCCTTTAACACTTCGCTTGTCAAGCTTCCTTGACTCCATGCGAAGACAAAAAAACATCAGTGCATGCTTCGACTGTATCCTGATTTTCTCCCGTTATTTCACTACATCCCCCCTCTCCTCAGTACTAGAAAAGGTGCACCCCTTCAAGCTATCTCCGATTTCCCCTCTTCAGCAGAATTCTCAAAAAAATCGGCCCTCCTATTATCGCCGTGATAATGCCCACAGGCATCTCGGTGGGCGCCACCACTGTTCGGGCTACCAGGTCGCACACCGTCAAAAAGGCCCCTCCCAGGCAGAATGAGGCGGGAAGAACTACTCGATGATCAACTCCTGACAGACGACGCACGGCATGAGGGATAATCAGGCCCACAAAACCTATGGGGCCTGCCAGGGAAACAGCGGCTGCGGTCGCAAGGCCGGTGCCTGCAAGGATCTGTTTCTGCACCGATGCGACATTCACGCCGTGGCCCGTGGCCATGTCTTCGCCAAACGCGAGCAGGTTCAGGGCCGGGCCCTGAATGAAAAGAAAGGCAAGGCCTGGCAAGAGTAGTGGCAGGAGGGCGGATAGCTCTCGGTATCCGACTACGTCCAGTCCCCCCATCATCCATCGGTCCATGGCAACCAGCAGGTGAGGGCTGACCAGATAGCGCACCAGCAAGATAGCGGCCCCGCAAAGGATGTTGATCGTCACTCCGGCGAGCAAGATGCTGGTCATGGAGATGCCCACGGGCCTTGAGGCAAGCCGGTAGATGCCGCATATGCAAAGGATGCATCCAAATAGGCTGAGAAGTTGCACGGATGAAAATGGGCCCAAACGGATCAAGAGTCCGGGAACGGATATGGCAATGACTGCGCCCACAGCCCCGCCACCGGCTATGCCAAGGATAAACGGCTCTGCCAGGGGATTCCGCAGTACTACTTGCAGAGCGCTACCTGCCACAGCCAGAGAGCCGCCTACCAGAAAGGCGAGCAACACGCGAGGTATGCGATGGTAGAAAAAAATATCGGCATCCACGTGAGGCCTGTGGGAAAAGAGAGCACCCACGACATTGTCGAAGGCCAGTGGCTCACTGCCAAAAAACGGTGCAGTCAAAAGAACGGCGCAGGACAACAACGCGTAACCTGCCAGAACAAAAGCACATTTTCTTGGCGTAAGCATCAAAGTTATGATGTTCCTTTTTTGTGTTGCACAGGCGCCGTTGTTGGAAGCACCACCGGACGACCGGTGGCCGGATGCTCTACAATCTCCACTCCGTCGCCGTAGATCTCCTGTAATATCTGTTTGTTCAGGATCTCTTCCGGGCTTCCCTGGTGGACTATTTTCCCTTGTTTCAGCAATAAGAGGCGGTCGCTAAACAGAGAAGCCAGATTCAGGTCATGCATGACCACGGCTACGGCCATGCCTTCCGCCACAAGGTCAGTGAGAAGGTTGAAGAACCTGACCTGATGGTGGATGTCGAGGGCGCTTGTCGGTTCATCCAGCAACAGAACCTTTGGCTCCTGGGCGATCACTGAAGCCAGAAATACCCGCTGGCGTTCACCCCCTGAAAGCCTTGAGAGTGAACGTTGACGAAAGCCTTCGGTCTCCGTCTGGAATAGAGACCTTGTGACCACGTCAATATCGTCGGGGCCAAGAAACCCCATGCCTCTTGCGTGGGCAAAGCGTCCCATAGCCACGACTTCTTCGACTGTGTAGTCCAGGTGACTTTCAGCATTCTGGGGAAGATAGGCAAGGTGTCGGGCGATTTCACGCCGACCCATCCCGGTCAAGTCCCTTCCATCAAGGAGGATCGTTCCGGCCCCTGGAGATAATATGCGGGCAGCAAGCTTCAACAGCGTGCTTTTGCCTGATCCGTTTGGGCCTATGATCCCGAGAATTTCACCTCTCATCACAGCAAAGGATGACGGAAACAGTCGCCATTCGCTTGCCGCATATTGATAAGTGACGGATTCTACCGAAAGCGGGTTATGACCCATTTTGCATCTCCTGGTGGAGCGTACGTGCCAGAAAGCGCGCAGCCAGTCCTACGCGAGGTCCGGGCACAAGGAGAAAGTTCTCCGTAAGCACATAGACTTTGTGATTAGAGATAGCAGGAACGCCACGAAGGGTGTTCCATTCAGAGATAATCTGACTTCTTCTGAGATCTGAAAGGTCCTCACCGGGACGCAGTTCAATAATGATCTCCGGCGCCCGCTTGATCAAGCTCTCCTTGGATGCCTCCGGATAAGGCAGTGTCACATCCTGGAAGACATTGTCCCCGCCGGCGATTTGGAGTATCTCGCTGATAAAGCTCGGCCCTCCTGCCGTGTAAAGGCTGGTCAGGCCGGCAGGCGCCCGGCCCAAACAGATAAAGACCTTGTGGCGGGCAAAACCGGCCACGTCGCTGCGAACAGCCCTCAGTTCCTTGCGAATGCCAGCGCACAGGTTCTCGGCACGTTCGGGACATTGAAGCGCTTCACCCAGATCGACAATGCCGCCATAGATAGATGAGATACTGTCCATGGCAACATGCAGGACGCCAATGCCCTTGGCCCGGCAAAAAGCATCCACCTTTTCGTGTTTTCCCTGTAAGACCACAAGATCGGGACGCAAGGCGGTAAGCCTTTCCAGATTGGGATTATAGAATGCCCCCACCTTTGGTATGGCACTCGCTTCAACGGGGAATAAGCAGAAATCGGTGACCCCTACCAGGCGATCTCCACACTCTAATGCAAAGATAGTCTCCGTGATGTTGGGGGCCATGGAAACGACGCGTTGCGCTTCCGGGCCACGCCTGTGTGCATCGCCGGCCGGCGCTGTGAAAAGTTGGGCGTTTTTGTCAGCCCGGCACACGGAGAGTAACCGGGCAGACGAGACAAGGCATAAGGTCAAGAAAAGGCTTATGAGTATGGTCTTGCGAAGCATCGTCACGTCGAATTTGATTGAAATGCTGGCAACAAAAAATCCCCAGACCGATGATTCAGCCTGGGGATTTCCCTTTTTTATCCTCAACCTGTAATAGTGTTCACATACCGGCACGCGAGGATGTGAGACACTTTGTTTCGTTTCGTGGCAGGTCTTCTGGCTCCCCCGCCCTTCCAGCGACCTTCCCATCCCGGTCCATCGGAACAGTGGTAAAAAAAATGCTAAAAGGGTTTCCTTTTCTGAGCAGAAAAGGACGAGGCTACAGCGGCGGGCCCGCTCCCGATTTTAACGGGATTCCCCATTAAGCCCTTAATCAGGCGCCACGGTTATCTCTATATAGGTTCTGTACGCATCCCGTCAAGGGGAATCTTGCATGTTAAGCCGCATAGCGCTTCTTTATTTTCTCAAAATCCCCACAGGTCATCTTTCCTTCAGGGCATTTCCCAAGGCGCACACACTTGGGGCCTGCTCCTTTAAAGACACCCGGGCAGACTTTCTGGACAAGCACGAGCATCTGATCCGCCACGCCGCGTATCTCCCACTGCGCCCGGAGGCAGAGGCGTTCTTCAAAGAAATGAAGAAGCGCCCTCGCGTTCATGGTGACGAATATCTTGGTCTCACACGCATTGGGAAGCACATAGCGGGCATCTTCGTTGCTTGATTCGCCACTACCTCCCAGTGCCTCGTTGAGCCTGGCATAACGCCCGGCCAGGTAAGCCATGGTTTCTTCAAAATACTCTTCCGCGTCGATCTCGGTATCGTTTTCCCTAACCTTTTTGCCCTTGAATTGCGGGGGAATCACATATTCAAACCAGTCATGCCGCACATATCGCTGGCTCCGCTGAGAGTAACTCGCCAACCGGTGCCGCACCAGTTGGTGAGTCATCGCCCGTGATACGCCCTCGATATAGAAGGTGAAGGACGCATGCTCAACAGGGCTCATATGGCCCATATTCCGAAGCATTCTTACGAACTTTTCAGCTTCGTCTTTCTCCTGTTCGAGGACACTTGAGGTATCCTTTGCGTAACACAGCTTGGCGGCCGAGGCGATCAGGCCTTCCGGTCCAGCCGTATGACGGATCAAACGTACTCTGGCTTTTGTGGGTTCCATGAGACTCCAAACCTCCATGCAGTGAAGACTTTTAGATTGACACGAGATTCCTAGCTCACCGTGACCTGGTTTTCAAGTAGATTCCAAGAGACTGTCCGAGAATGGCTATTTTCCGCAATCTCTGCGCCTGCCTGTGCGTATCCCCACGCAGACAGGTCAGGCTCATCCGCCGGAGGCGGACTCAAAATACTCAATGTATTCCTGTAGTTAATCCGCCGAAGGCGGATCACCTTCCTTGGCCTTGCAAAGAATTTCTCATTCTCGGACAGCCTCCTGGCATGTCTAACCTTGTGCAGGTTCTTGCAATGCCAAGGCCGATATGCTACTTGACACAAACTGTGCACAAAAGGAGAAAAAGCATGTGATGAACATATGTGTCAAGGCCATGCGCCTTCCTTTCTTGACAGGCTCTCTCATACCCAAGATGCTATTCTGGCTTGTCTTCTTCGCCCTTGTCCCTCGATTCGTCCATGGTCAGACATCCGTAGTCATAACAGCCGATGAGCAGTTCCGGTTTGCTGAAGCCTATTTCACAACAGGGGAATATTACAGGGCAATCAGCGAATATGAGCGGTTCATTCACTTTTTCCCTCAAGACTCGCGCGTGGAATTGGCCATGTACAAAGTGGGGCTTTCCTATGTCAAGGGAGAACGTTTCAAACAGGCGATCGACGCCTTTGATTCTTTGATTGAAAAATACCGTGATACAGAGTTTGCCGTAAAATGCTATTTCAAGGCGGCCGAGTGCTACGTGAAGCTGAAGCAATATGATGCGGCTCTCGTTGTATTGGACAGGCTCCTGATGATTACCCAGGACCCTGATGTCAAGGATGAGGTACACTACAGGCGGGGATGGATCTACCTTGAGATGGACCAATGGGAAAAGGCCCAGGCCTCCTTTGATAGCATCAGTGCGGAGAATAGGAATGCCTACCGTCTCCAGGATCTGTCCGAAAAAATCAATAAAAAAAAATTCCTGAAAAATAAGAATCCACATGCCGCAGGCTGGCTTGCCGTAATTCCGGGCGCCGGGCACCTCTATTGCGAAAGGTACAGAGACGCTTTCATCGCTTTCTTGCTAAACGGCGCCATGATACTTGCCGCCTATGAGGCATTTGATCATGACAATGAGGCCCTTGGGGGTCTGATAACCTTTTTTGAGATTGGACTCTATTCCGGCAATATCTATAGCGCCGTTAGCAGCGCCCACAAATACAACCGCAAACAGAAGCGCGATTTCTTCCGCTATTTGAAGGAGCACTCAACCCTGGAAGCCTTGGTGATGAGGCTGGATGAAGGTCAGGCCGTGGCATTGTCTTACCAAATTACCTTCTGATCGCGGGCGCCCGTTGCGGATTTCCCAACTTGTAATGATTGTAACCGTTCACAGTTTTCCGTTTTCCATTCACCGACGGTCAGGGAACGCCAGCACGGACAACAGACAACAGTGAACCCGTAAGGGCGTTCCGCCCTCATCTATCCTTTCCCTTGACAAACAGATGAACGAATTGCCGCTATTATCCCCAATAATAAAGCACAGCATGTAATAAATTAGGGGTAAATTGTATCATGGCGACGGGACGAATGATATTTACACGAAAAAATGAAAGAGGCGTTTGATGTGCTTGAACGCGCCTTGATCGTGTATCAGGCAAGACCTTCCGTATCAACCCAGATACCGGCCAGATACCGGTTATTGAAAAACTGCGAAAAGCCCCGAAACTTTTTTTTCTTGATGTCGGGCTGGTGAATTACCGGTTAAAGACTTGCTTATCCCGATTGAAGTAAAGAGCGGGAAGACCGGCAAACTGAAATCCTTAAATCTGTTCATGGAAAACAGTCATCATCCATATGCCATCCGTGTCTATTCCGACAAGAGTCGGATCGATCAGATACAGCTTCCCTCAGGGAAAAAATACAACCTCTATTCTATTCCATATTACCTGCTGTCAAGACTTGATGACATTATCGAGCGGTTTATGTCCGTGTGTAAAACATCACCCGGGAAAGGCGGCTTTTTCCCGACAACGACAGACCGAAACCGGAAAGCATGAAAAACAGGGGCACGCCGACGCCGCCCGCTATCACGGCGTAGTGGGTCCATCCCGCAAAGGGGATCTTGGGCTGCCTTTGATGTCCTCTTTGACCGGAGCCGGCCGGAACCAGAACCGCTTCTTTCCGAGATCAATTTTCTCTTTGGTCGCAAGGGCCTTGGTGGTTCCCCTCGTTTCTACGTACTCCTGAACCAGGCGGTTCCGGAGTGGGTGAGTGGTCTGTGAGTTCAAGTAGCTACGATCAAATCTGACACCTATCCCACCACAAGCCCCGCCCAGCCGTGATCGCTGATACACCGTTTGGATGGAAGATATCAACACCCCATCATAAACATTCTTGACTTGACAGTCATTGTTGACCCCTTGCTATGCTGCGATTGTGTGTTTGGTTACAGGGATCTTGTTGACGATCAGCTCCTGCAAATCCAATTTCTTGCTCGCGTTGTCGATATCGATCCCTGTAAGATTTCCCTCAGAATCATAATCAAGGACAACACCAGGGGATATCTCCTTGCTCTCGACACTCTCTTTTGCCGAAAGATCAAAGTACAATGAGTCCGTTTCAGGATAATATGCGATTCTCATGGCTTGAAACTCCTATCAGGGAAAGCGTTATGTATGGTCACCCTATCTTCAAGAGTGATAACTCGAAGAAACCGTCCTTCAAGTTCCTCGACGGGCGCCCAAAAACGATAACGGTTTTTTTCCTGTGGCTCAAATTTTGTCGGATTTTCTAACACCCCAACGCACCACTCTTTTTTGATGTATGGGCGTTTCCTTAAAACCTCGTTTTCAAAGTACTCCGTGAACTTGTATTTCATACGAATTTAGCGAAAAATGTTTTATCTCTTTGAGGTGGTGTAACGGCCATAACTCAATAATGTTTGTGAGAAAACAACTTGCTACATTGCGTAAACCTAATTTTAAATATATCTGAGTACTCACCGTTTTGCAATATACAAATAAACGGGAGATCACAAGCACGTGTGAGCAGCCTCAGAACACAAATACATGACAGAACACTGTGGCTGAAAAACTGGTTCTTTGAGTGAGGATCAACAAATGAAATCTTTATCGCTGGAATCCTGATCTTGTTGGCGGAGTCCGGTGAAATCTATATTTTTTCTGGAATGCGCCGTGATTGCAGACATCAAAAGATAGAAGGCAAGTGGTTCGGGTTAGGATATTCGACTGTAGGTCTTATGAATGAAATGTTTGGGACAGCTCATCAGTTTCCACCTTTTTTGATAGACGTTTCCAAAAAGGTGATTTAGACCCTCTCAGCACACGGACTATCTTTTCCCTTGTTGCTAAGGAAGTCCCTTTGCTCAATCCTTCGAACTCCAAAGCTTCCTCGTCTGTCAGTTTGTTGCCGAAGTACTTTCTGTAAGCCTTAAAATGTGTCGGGTGATTAAGTCTGGATACGTACAAGTCAAACCTTTCCTGAAAGGAAAGACTCAGATCCACTTTTATGAGCTTCTGGTCTTGGGTACGTTCTTCCCAGTCAGCAATCCAGAGACGGAAGTGTTCTTTTGTCAGGTTTTTCCATATTGGCAGTGCGCTTTCCGGTATTGCGCTTATGGCCTTTTCGAGTTCTTCTTCGCCATACACTCGGTAACTGGGTATTGGCAATATCCTGTAGCTGTTGACTAAATTGCGCCATTCCGTTTCATCCTTTTTTCTCCCAAGCGATGACACAAAAAAGTAGAAATTTGTCCCACAAATCAAGCTACACCATGTCACCGTGTCTTTGACACTGTGGGAAAACCAACTTCCGCAGTTCCAAAGCCAAGAATCATGCGCCACCCTATTCTTTATTCCCATCTTTCCCGCCTTTACCAGTTCAAAATTACTCTTTACCCCACGTGTCAGAAACAATGCGTCCAATTCAAACATTTTATCAACGAATTCTATCCTCCATTCCTCTTTTACCATTTTCAGGATGTCGAATTTTTCCTCAACCGTCATCATTTGCCGAGTTATTTTACCGACACCTCGCCTAGCAACCATTATGGAGTCATGTTCTTCTAGGCTACCAGGAGGGGCATTTTCCTGTTTTTCCATGTCTCCGCCAACTATAATCAATGCTATTTCCATCAACTTGGATTCCAGACCTGACAGTTCCTGGCGAACCACATGTAGTTTTAACACAAGTGGATCTAGGGTGGCTTCAAGTGGCTGATCCTGGGAAAATGTAATAGAGGGGAAACAAATGGCGAGACAAGACAACGCAAGGAATAACTTTTTCATGTGGTCTCCCAGTAGACAAGGAGGGACGAGTTTCTCGATAATCTCTTTCTTGAATACAGATGGCACGATCTTTCAGCCTTATCCCCTAATTTTGTCATAGATAACATACCAAATCCCATGTGGGAATTAAAGAGGGGCTGTAGACATATCTGTTTGATATTGGTGTCAAAAAGCATGAATTGTCAAAATACTAATGTTCCTTGCACCAGCTTTACTATATCAACTCAGTTTTTTGTTAAAGATCTTTTTGAGAAGCTGGTGGATTCCAATCCGTCAAATCGGCTACGAGGTAGGACGGAAGGGGATAAAGGATGCTGAAATTATCCCGTACAAGGAACAAGAATTTGCCCAGCCCTAAGGCTGTGCCCCTCGGCCGAGGGCTTCATGAAGCTCTTCTGCGTGATAAGAACTGCGCACAAGGGGACCGCTGGCCACTGCGGAAAAGCCCATTTCGAGAGCAGTCTCCTTCCAGCCGTCGAATTCTTCAGGAGCAATGAAGCGTTCAACCGGAAGATGTTCTTTCGACGGTTGAAGGTACTGGCCCAGCGTGAGGACAGTGCAGCCGGCAGCAACAAGATCCTCCAATGTCTTCTCCACTTCTTCAGGAAATTCCCCCATGCCCAGCATGAGGCCCGACTTGGTTGGTATGTCAGGGTAATATGCCTTCGCCCGCCTGAGCAGTTCAAGTGATCGAGGATACGAGGCCTCCGGCCGAACAGTGGGATAAAGGCGAGGCACGGTTTCCAGATTATGGTTCAAAACGTCGGGCCGAGCTTGAAGGACCGTCTGAAGAGCCTCGCAATTGCCCTGAAAATCGGGTATCAGGACCTCCACAAGGGCTTCAGGCGTTCTTTTTCGGATCTCATCAATTGTCTCTGCAAAGAAACAGGCTCCGCCATCGGGCAGATCATCCCTTGTGACAGAGGTGATGACCACATAGCGCAAGCCCATATTTTGTGCGGTTTCGGCTACCCGGGCTGGTTCTTCGGGGTCGGGAGGGCCTGTGGGGCCGCGTTTAACAGCACAGAAACGGCAGTTGCGTGTGCACCGAGGACCCATAATGAGAAAGGTTGAAATACGTCGGGAAAAACACTCCCAGAGGTTAGGGCATTTTGCTTCTTGGCACACGGTGTGAAGGCGACTTTTTCCCAACAGGGTCCTGACTTCTTCGTACGTTGGCCCCGTGGGAAGACTCCTCTTCAACCAGCGTGGTTTTGCGACACGCATCTTTACGGTTTCTTCCTGGAGCATTTCGTTCTCTTTGGTCAATGTCATTAACTTAAGAATCTAGCACAACAAAGTCCCCCTTTCATAAAGGGGGATTTAGCGGGATTTTAGACAGTTCCAAAAAATCCCCCCCGGCCCCCCTTTAGAAAAGGGGGGAGAATTGTCCTTAAGTTAATGACATTGAATCTGTAGTAACAAGTTCGACTCCAAAAACGGCTTCGAAGTGACCTTTTATGGTTGTCCGTACTTGACTCATGGGCACCCTGGACGAAAGCTCGCGCTCCATAGATGTCACCCCTATTCCCTGAAGACCGCAGGGGTTGATCCATCTGAAAGGCTTCAGCGAAAGATTGACGTTTAAAGCAAGACCATGAAAGGATATTCCGTGGCGAATAGCTATGCCAATGCTTCCCAGCTTATTGCCGCCAACCCAGACCCCTGCGTTCATGGGGTTTCTTTCGGCCTTGATCCCCCAATTGTCAGCAGTGCGAATCATCACTTCTTCGAGATTCTCGACATAATCAGTCACCGCTATGTTGAGGGCACGAAGATCAACAACTGGGTACATGATGAGCTGTCCGGGGCCGTGAAAAGTAATGCGGCCCCCGCGTTCCACTTGAATCACGGGAATTCCAGACTCCTTCAAGATCTTCTGTGACACGGTAAGGTCGTTCAAACCGCCCCTGCGCCCCAGAGTAAACACAGCGGGGTGTTCCATCATTAAAACGACATCTGCGGCAACACGGTTCTCATGTCTTGCAGACACAAGATGCGTTTGCAGATTCCAGGCGTCTTTGTAACCCACCGTAGAAAGCTCAACATAAAGCCATTTGTTGTTCAACGTTCAAACCCGTGCGTTTCGTAGAAGAGCCGACAGCCATCTACTGTTTCAAAGTACGGCATGGCCCACTTACCCCGCAAGGCATGGCTTGCGCGCTGCTGTTGTTTCGTCCAGCCTTCTTACCTTGCAGCGCTTTGGCGCATCATGGAGCAGGTCCGGATTGCTGCCGGCCTCATTTGCGATCGTTTTAAAGGCCTCGATAAACTGATCGATATCCTCTTTGGACTCTGTCTCCGTGGGTTCAATCATGATGGACCCATGCACGACCAGCGGAAAATAGACTGTCGGGGGATGAAAGCCGTAATCCATCAGGCGCTTGGCCATATCGATAGTGGTAATTTTGTGCGCCGTTTGATACTCGTCTGAAAAGACGCACTCATGCATGCACGGCCTGTCATAGGCAAGATGCAACGTTCCTTTCAGTCGTTCTTTGATATAGTTGGCGTTGAGAACGGCAAGCTGGCTGGCCTTTTTCAGGTTCTTCGGCCCCATGCTCCGAATATAGCTGTATGCCTTGATCATGACGCCAACATTTCCGTGAAAGGCTTGCATCCTGCCGACCGATTCAGGAAAGTCTTCCGAGAGCCTGTATATTCCGTTTTCCTCCATCACGCGGGGAACGGGGAGAAATGGCTCAAGCTCTTTTTTGACACAGACCGGTCCCGAACCTGGGCCTCCTCCGCCATGGGGCGTTGAAAAGGTCTTGTGCAGATTCAGGTGCATGACGTCCACGCCGTTCTCGCCCATTCTTGCCACACCCATGACAGCATTCATGTTGGCCCCGTCACAATAGACGATCCCGCCTTTAGCGTGGACTGTTTCGGCTATTTTGTGGATGTTTTCTTCGTATAGGCCAAGGGTATTCGGGTTAGTCACCATGATGCCGGCCGTGTTTTTATCCATGACCTCGGCAATGGCCTCTACAGAAAGGATTCCCTGATTGTTGGACTTGACGGACACGGGACTGTAACCGCACAGCGCCGCAGAGGCAGGGTTTGTGCCGTGCGCGGTATCAGGGACAATAATCTTAGAGCGTCGCTCACCCCGGCTTTTGTGAAACGCATGAATAAGAAGCATTCCGGTGAGCTCTCCATGGGCGCCTGCTGCAGGTTGAAGCGTGGCGGCATCCATTCCGGTGATCTCAGCAAGATATTGCTGGAGTTCAAACATCATCCGGAGCACGCCTTGAGACAGGGCCGCGGGAAGCAAGGGATGTGCACCCGCAAATCCGGCAAGGTTCGCCTGTTTCTCATTAGTTTTCGGGCTGTATTTCATGGTGCACGAACCCAGAGGGTACATGCCGGTATCTACTCCAAAATTCCATTGTGAGAGCCTTGTGTAGTGGCGCACCACGTCGATTTCGCTCAAATCCGGGAGGTCAGGGCCTTCGCATGTAAGTCCCTGGCCGGGAGGGGATGACTCCACATCACGTCGCGGAAGGGAGAATCCGCTTCGGCCCTTCTTTCCCTTTTCCCAGAGCAGTGGTTCGTTCAGTATCAGGCCGTTAGCTCCCAGAGATTCCTTCATGATGCAACCTCCCTGACAAGGCTATCCATGTCCTCCTTGGATCTGGTTTCCGTGACACACAACAGGTAATGGTTGGCAAGTTCAGGATAATAGGGAGCCAGAGGGAGGCCTGCCACGAGTTTCTTTTCCAGAAGGCGTTCATAGGCAGCCTGAAAGCCCGCGGGAAATTCCACAACAAACTCGTTGAATGTGGGGTTGTCAAAGGTTATCGCGAGACCGGCGCTTTTCAGTTCTTTTTTGAGATATTCGGCCTTGTCATGGTTGAGGCGGGCAAGCTCCCGGATCCCTGTGCCCCCCACAGAGGCCATATACATTGCCGCAGCCAGGGCACAGAGACTGTTGTTCGTGCAGATATTGGAGGTCGCTTTTTCCCGGCGAATATGCTGCTCTCTCGTGGCAAGCGTGAGCACAAAGCCTCTTTTTCCGTCCAGGTCTTTAGTCTGGCCCACGAGGCGGCCAGGCAGGCTTCTCATGTATTTTTTTCTGCTTGCCAGCATGCCGAGCGCCGGGCCTCCAAAGGTTTGTG
>Ga0114919_10001557_pt1 | contig 18349 bp, 16 predicted proteins | sample BlataG_FD_88682 | JGI IMG/M metagenome (GOLD analysis project Ga0114919, IMG submission 88682) | Deep subsurface microbial communities from Black Sea to uncover new lineages of life (NeLLi) - Black_00105 metaG | ecosystem: Environmental > Aquatic > Marine > Oceanic > Sediment | place: Atlantic... | reverse complement strand
TTCAAAGAAGAAAATCCCCGTTGGGGATACCAGAAGATCACCGACCAGATCGTTTACCTGGGCTACAAGATCAGCAAATCCAGTGTAAAGAATATATTGATCGAAAACGGTTATGCTCCTGAGCCAGACTTAACCGTCAGATCAACCTGGCATGAGTTTATCAAGAGTCATTGGGACGTAGTGGCCGCCTGTGACTTCTTTACCATTGAGCTTCTTGTTGGCCGCAAACTAGTCCGCTGTACAGTGTTCTTTGTTATAGAGATTGCTACCCGGAAGGTCTTTTTTGCTCCTATCAAGCTTCAGCCGGATGGGGCCTATATGAAACAAGTGGCGAAGATTCTGACGGATTTTGAGGATGGTTTTCTCCATGGGAAACGGTATTTAATCCATGATCGAGATCCGCTGTATACCACAGAAGGATTCCATGAGATACTGAAGAGTTCTGGGATAGAACCGGTGAAGCTTCCTGCCCGAAGCCCAGATTTGAATTGCTACGCCGAACGCTTTGTCAAATCCGTAAAATCCGAGTGTTTGGATCATTTGATTCTGTCGTCTGTGGAGCAGCTTGAATATGCGATTGCGCAGTATAGTGAATATTATCATCACGAACGGATTCATCAATCGCTGGACAGGATCATTGAGCCCAAACACACTATTGAAGAAACGGCGGAGATTGTCTGCATCGAATGTTTGGGTGGCCTGCTGAAGTCGTACCACAGATTAGCCGCTTGACCATCAGAGCAATGTGATGTCGTAGCCGAGAGAGTGGTTCTTTTATCGAATTCCCAAGCCCACGCTCGTTTTCTCCAAGGACGAACCAATGTCAGAATGTCATTGAGACCTCAAACTACTGCCGACACTTCGAGCATTAACTTCTGAAAGACCAGCGACTTAGCCACGGATGAATATTTGCACCCTACGGGAGAAGACTTCATCTGCCAAGTCTTCGCCTACCTGACTGGCATAGTATTGCTCGACGACTTTTTGGCCTTTGGTTTGGAACTTATCCATAGAGGAAAAAATACCGATTTTCATAAGAAGTAAGATTGCAATACAGGCTGCTACATTTGTTACGGAATGCGTATACTTGCTACACCTCTCGAACAGCTTAGGTTCGGGCAGCATCACCCTCAGTTTCTGGGCTTTTGGTGCTCTTCGGAGGCTGTGCTTCAGGGCGCCAATGGCCTGAGTATTTGCACGCATTAATAAATCAAGCTTGTGTGGTTGTGATTTCATGCCCGACAGTGCAAGATTGACTTGACCAACGTTAACAAATCGACGGCGACATCTTGAGCAATTCGCAATATGATTTTGTACCCAGTCTGCATCGAGACCAAGGCGGCTGTTTATCGCTTTATGCAGCCAAACCCTGATTTGTCTGCACTTGTTAGAACTCCCATTTTGCGACCTACAGCGAAATGTCGTCCCCTTGTTTTTGTTTATACTTACCATTCTCTTTCTTCTCTTTCTTTACCCATCCATACAGCCAACAATTGGATTGCTTTGCACCTATACACCCTCGCAGTTGCCGCTGATATGTTTAATATCCTGCTTACCTGGGCGTAAGACAATTCTGCCAGATCACGTAACATTATGACGTTCCTTAGATGTCCAGGCAATTGGGCTATATGACATCTTAAAGTTTCCTGTAAGTATTTGGAATCAAGCTCATTTGCAGGTGATACCGCGCCCTTTCTGGTAACGATAGCTGATGACAATCTCTTTTTTTCAGCAACTCTGTGTTTTAACATTGACACTGCTGCGTTGCTTGCCACACGGAAGATATACGCTTTTACATGTTCGGGCTTTTGTCTGCCTTTGTAATGGGCGAGCTGTAAAAACGTATTCTGGTAGGTATCACAAACATCTTGTTCATTCCCTAATATTCGCCAGAGCATTGTGACCAATTCCTGCCCGTGGCTTTGCATTGCAGACAGTATCCACCGCTGGCGCTCATCTACTGTCCCGGAGACGGTAAAGTCCCAAATCAGCTCGTAACTAACGGCCTTACCAAGCATAAACGTCCATTTCGGTTATTTTATATCGTTCTATCTATTAAGAGGACGTACCTACCTATATGTTAACAAAAAAGTTGGCAATAATAGGGAAAAATCTTGCTTTTTTCAGATAACGTTTTGGGGTGATTATATCTCTTACTTTTGAAGGAAATTGTTTGAATATGCCGAATTTGATAAAATCAAACCGTGGTGATATGAGTGTAAGTAATTGCAAGAGCAGGCCTTACGGTGCCAAAATGGATGCCCGGGATGTGGTATCTTTGGTGGATGATTTACTCAGAAAAGCCGTAGAATCCGATGCAAGCGACGTCCATTTTGAACCTACGGGCTCTGAATTAGTCGTAAAATTTCGTCTCGATGGTGCCTTAAACACCGTGGAAAAACTACCCAAATCCTTGTCTGACAATGTAATTGCAAGGCTGAAGGTGCTGGGGGGACTCCTGACCTATCGCAACGATATACCCCAGGAAGGCCGGATTGAAGTCAGCAAGACGCTTAATGACAGAGTTATGGACCAGCGGCTCGCAGTTTTTCCAACAATACACGGGCAACGAGCAGTAGTGCGGCTATTCTACAAGAATAGAGAGCTTATGGAATTGGAGCAGTTGGGCTTTTCGAATGATATATACACAGTGTTGAAAAAAATTGCGGCCAAAAACCAGGGTGTTTTACTGCTTACCGGCCCGGCGGGCAGCGGAAAAAGTACAACGCTTGCTGCTCTTCTGCGGCACATTCTAAAGGCCTTTTCCGGAAAGAGTATTGTGACTCTCGAAGACCCCGTGGAAATTAGAATCGAAGGCATTACACAAACACAAATTACACCGCATGGCCAGATGACATTTCCTACTGCCTTAAGGTCGCTGCTTAGACAGGACCCACAGGTTCTGATGATTGGTGAAATCCGGGATGCCGAGACCGCTAAGATAGCTATCGAAGCAGGACTGACGGGACATCTGCTAATGAGTACAATGCACAGCGGCACGCCTGCGGGGGCGCTCTTGAGACTGCTGGAGATGGGTATTGAGCCTTACCAGGTAACATCAAGCGTCTCGGCAGTCCTGAATCAAAGACTCGTAAGGAGACTTTGCAGGAAATGTAAGCGAAAGATTGAGAAAACAGGGTTATTCGAAGCGGTTGGATGTGATGCCTGCTTCAATACCGGATATAAAGGGCGGGCATTGATAGCGGAAATGGTTCAGTTGGACGGCGTATTGCGAAAGGCTATCCTGGCAAAAGCCGATATGGAGCAGCTTGAAGATATCCTCGAAAGAAAAGGCCACACGAATATGCTTGAGGACGGAAAGCGCTTGGTCAGTGATGGCATCACAACACTGGAGGAATTGAATAAAGTCTGTGGAATCAGTACGAGCTAAAACAAAAAACAGAACGTGGAATATCCACGGGTCCTCCGTAGTTAATGAGAGGGACATGAAATGGCGACATTTAAATACAATGCACTGACATCGGCAGGACGGTTGATGAAAGGCACGATTGAAGCCGGGTCCCGTGAAGAGGCGGGCGAACTACTCCAACAAATGGAGCTTGCTGTAAATTCCATTGAAAAGGCCAAACCGCAAAAGCCCAAGACAGCCATTGGCAGAAACGAGTTTATCCTTTTCAATCAACAGCTTGTTTCTATAACAAAGGCTGGAATCCCTCTGGAAAGGGGACTGCGAGAGCTTGCCAGTGATATCAGCTCAAAGTCAATGCGCAAACTCATTGACGCTATTGCCGGTGAACTTGAAGCAGGCGTAAGTATTGAGGAAGCGTTTGAAAAGAGACAGAAGCGTTTTCCTCCACTGTACGGCCGAATACTAAAAGCAGGTGTCGAGACAGGAAGATTAAGTGAGATGCTCACAAGTCTTAACAGACACCTGGAGCTGGCCAATCAAACCAGGAGGATAATCTTTGAAGCGCTGAGTTATCCTGCGGTTATCCTGGCTCTGGCTGCGGTTATTTTAACAACCGTATTCTTAATCATAATCCCACAATTCGGCCTTATACTGACAGAAATGACAGAGGGCGCAATGCTGCCGAAACTAACTCGGTTATTCTTAAGTATGGCGGAAAACGTCGTGCCTTTTTGGATAGGCGTAGGACTTCTTGTCGTAGCGATACTCTTTATAGTCAGGATACTCTCGTCCTTTCCGGCTGGGCGAAGATTTAAGGAATCGCTGTTTTTAAGAGCATTCGTTATTGGCAGGGTGTACCATAGTAGTGTGCTTAGCAGAATGGCCGAATCTATGGCAATGATGGTTGCAGCCGGTTCCGATATGCCGGCGTGCCTGAGATTAGCATCTGGTTCAACAGGAAGCGAAAAGCTTGTCCTGGAAAGCGAAATGCTTGCAACAGCAGTCGAACAGGGAGCTAATATCTTAGAGGCGGGGCAATTGTGCCGGATGATACCAAGGCTGTTTTTGTATTCGATTCAGCTGGGCACTCAACGGAATGAATTGCAGGACAACCTTTACAGTCTCGGCCAGATGTACTCGGAGCAGGCTCGATGCGGACAGGCAAGGCTGCAGGCGGTCTTGTTGCCCTGTATGCTGATTGTAGTAGGGGGGATTTTGGCAATGGCTGTCCTTTCGATGTTTTTGCCGATGATAACAATTATTACGAATTTGTCTGTATGATGATTGGGTAAGTATGTTTGCAATCATAGCAATATTAATTTTGCTTCTCTACGTAATACTGGGTTTTAAGAAGCCGGGTATTGCTTTGGTTACATCACCAGTCGTATGTTTCTTGTTTGGTTTCGCTGCCGTTTTGAGAGAGACGTTTGAGAATATATTATTTGTACCCGTTATTTTCGTTGCTACATTGCTGGCTGTGCTAATGGCAAGACGTGAACCTGATTCCGAAGAATGGCCTCAGAAATGTGCAAAATGGATACTCATAACTTTTACACTTCTTCTTTTATTCGTAACTGTAGGCTTCGTGTTTAGCCCTTTGTCGATAATCGGCTTCGTATTTTTTATTTTGTTCATAGGTTCAATCATAGCTTATGGTTTAACATCCCGGCACACGACCGCTGCATACGTCGTCTCGACAATTGGTTCGAGTATGCGGCAGAACCTGCCGTTACCTATGGCCCTGGAATCAGCGGCCGGCGGGCGAACAGACCGACGGTCAAGAATCCTGCGAAAAATACAAAAATGGCTGGTTCAGGGCTACTCATTGAGCGAGTCAATCAAGCGAGGCTACCCTAAATGTTTCGGTTATGTAGTGGCAATGATAGCTGCTGCCGAGCGGATTGACCAGCTTCCGCTTGCGATGAAGAGCATTGAAGCTGATATGGTCACCAAGGCCGATGAAAGCAGGAAAATCAGGCCGGTTCACCCGGTTTATCCGGTAATACTAATAATCTTTATGTCTTTCATAGTATTGGGACTGGTGTGGAACGTTTTTCCGCAATTTCACCATGTGCTGACAGAAATGACAGAGGGCGCACAGTTTCCAGCTTCTACCAGATTGTTAATCCGGATTACAAATTTTACTGCCTATGATTATGGGTGGTTAATCGGATTGCTATTTGCACTCGTAGTTCTTGTGGCTGTTCCTGCTTCGATTCGTATTAAGTTTCGGCCTCGTCGACCGGAAAAGCCTTATTTAATTTCGCAAATTGCTGACTTTATAAAATGGCATTTGCCTGTTCTGCACTGGTTTGAGAAGAATTATTCGATGGTGCAGGTTGTTGAGCTTCTGAGGCTGTCACTGAATGCCGACGGCACGGTCAATGATGCAATTGCTAATACACTCGGCCTGGATGTGAACAATTGTTTTAGAAAACGACTTCAAAAATGGCTGGAAAAAGTAGAGCGAGGTGACAATATAGCAATTGCGGCCAGACAAACCGGATTAGGCTCTCCCCTCGCCTGGGCGTTTGATGAGCAGGTCAATCAGGGCAATACTTTGACTGTATTAGAGACGCTTGAGTCGCTCTATCGCTCGAACTACAGCTATCGCGCCAACCTTGTCAGGTTCATAATGTGGCCTTGTGTAACACTTATTATGGGAGCAACGGTGGGTTTTGTTGTTTATGCCATATTCTCTCCACTCATTGCAATTGTTAATCATACAGCGAACCTTGCGTTCCCGTAGTGCCTTAAATGGAGCAAAGTTATGTTTGGTTGGAAGAAAAAACACGGCGGGTTTACACTGATCGAAGTAATGGTTGGACTTGCGGTCTTGGGAATGGTTTTGGCTGGATTGGCATTGTCACTGAACGGATTCGCAAAATTCAATCGCTACCAGTGGATGAGACAACACTGTATAGTGGCAGCCCAGGCGGAGCTTGACAGCATAGCTGTAACGGGTGAAGCGATCCGTGACGAAGATTTCAAGCGACTTTGGCCGAATCTGACTGTTTCTATCAAAGAGTCGGCGGGAACCGGTCAATGGGAGGGAATGAAGTTGGTTGAGGTGAAAGCAAGCGGCATGAGCTTCAGTAAGGAAGTTAAAGTTCAATTGTGTAGATATGTTTTGGCAGAGACGGAGCAGTAAAGATGCGCAGAGGTTATTCTTTGGTAGAGTTGGTGGTAGCGATGGCAATTGTCTCGTCTGTGTCGATTGTCTTGGCGGGATTGTTCACCACCATTATTAGCGATATCCCGCGTCTATGTGGCGTTGTACAGGAGAACACAAGTGTGCTCAATATGCTGGAGCAAATGCATGATGATATTGACGTTGCGGAGGGACTGCCGGAATCGTTCGCCGAATATACAACAGATAAGAGCCTGCTTTTGATTGAATTGCCAAATGGTATTGTCTGCTATCAATTGAAAGATGGCAAGGTACTCAGACGCAGGTTGCCGGCTGCTCAAGAACAATACGAAGAAGAGACGAAAGTATGGTCGGTGCCGAACGCTAAAGTAGAATGGCAAGTCAGGAGAAACGACAGCGGTGGTTCCGTGGAGGTTAAGACCTGCATAGAGCATCATGTTCGGGGCTGTTCGGAAGAAAAGATGGCCAATTCCTATCTGTTCTTTGCAGGTGCTTTTCAAAAGATCCTGGAGTAAAGATGAAACATCCGCGACAAAATGGTTTTGTGTTGATACTTGTAGTAGTGGCAATAGCTTTGATCGGGGCAGAGATGAGCGTTTTAACCGGCAGTGCGAATAAGATCCTGTTCCAATCAGATACCGCTTACCTTCAGGCATGCGAGAGGAACCTGGTAATAAGTGGTTTGGCCTGGGCCAAACGGAATATCAAAAATGAAAACAAAGAAACCTTTGACAGACCTATAGAGTTGGATGTCACCTCCATGAGCATTCATAGCGCGACTTTAAGTGTTAATATAGTCACTGGGAAAGATGAAGAGGCAGAAGTTCAAATAAACACATCGTGCCCTCACAAGAGGCGGACCCTAAGGCACAATGATAAATATCGCATTAGACTCAAACACTAATATTCACATAAAGCAGTTTGAGGTTTCCTGTTGGATTTTAGTCGACTTTCTCTCACCACTGTTCAGCGACGCGGCTCTTGTCGTTGACAGAGTCTTCGTAGTAATAATGCGCACACGGGATGAATTTCTTCTTGGGCACCTCTTCGCCGTTAAGGTACTTGATAAACGCCTCGACGGTACCTTTGGCCATCTTGCGCGGGAATTGCTGGGGTGAGTCGTAGAGTTTCTTCTCAAACACCGCCTGCTTGCCGGCCGGAGAAGCGTCAAATGCGACGATAGTTACCTGCTCTGTCTTGCCTGCCTTGAAAACCGCAGCGTACGCACCGAGCCCTGAGGGGTCGTTAATGGCGAATATCCCAACGATATCGGGATACGCCGTCAGGATGTCGGTTGCCACTGCATAACCATCGCTTCTGTTACCCTTGCCGGAAAGTTCGGTGACAATCACCAACTTGCTGTCATGTTCCTTGAGGTAGTCCTTGAAACCATTGACCCGCAGAATACACGATGTAACCTCAGGGTAGGTAATAATAGCGATCTTGCCCTGGTCTCCGGTCACCTTCATCATGCTTTCGCCTGCCAGCAGGCCGCCCTGGTAATTATCGCTGCCGATATGAGAGACTATCATGTCCTTTGCTTTCTCATCCGTTACCTGGACATCGTACGTGAATACGGGGATGCCGGCTTTATGAGCTTTCTTTACACCTTCGCCGGCGGCCTTGGAATCGACTGGATTGAGAAAAATGGCATCGTATCCTTGCGCCACGAAGTCTGATAGTTGGTTGTTCTGCTTGGCAGGATCCAACTCGCCGCTCAAGGCCACTACTTCGTATCCGTACTTCGCTGCTTCTTCCTGCATGACATTGGCAATAAGCTTGAAGAAGGGATTGGTAAGGTCCATACAGGTTACGCCTATCTTGCCCTTGTAGTCGGGAGTTTTCGAGCATGAGGTAACAAACGCTGCCAATGCAATTCCAAGAACGCACCACGTCAAAGCTCTATTGCGGTTCATGACATTATTCTCCTTCTAATTCAGTATTTCTTTTTCTTCTGCAAAAAGGTAAGCAAGCCTCCGCCGCTGCGTGCCTTGTCCAGAAGTACTGCCCCGAGGATTACAGCCCCGAGTACTACCTGTTGGGTATAGCTCTCGATTCCGAGCAAATTCATACCGTTCTGTATCACCGAGATAATAAAAGCGCCTATGAGCGTGCCCAGGATTCTGCCGGAACCGCCTGACAGGCTCGTTCCGCCGACTACTACAGCAGCGATGACGTACAGTTCATACATTATACCGATATTGGGTGTTCCTGTATTGAGCTGTGACGCCTGGATGCAGCCGCCCAGTCCCGCTGCAAGGGAGCTGATGACATAGACGAAAACAACGACGAACTTGACGGGAATTCCTGAGAGACGTGCCGCCTCTTTATTTCCGCCGACCGCATAGATATAGCGTCCGAGACGTGTGTGTGCCATGAAAATATGCGCAGTCACGTAAAGGACGGCAAGAAGAACTACGGTGTTGGGGATGCCAAGTGGGCGTCCCTGACCCAGCCAGGGAAGGGCTCTGGGTACCTGATAGATTGAAAAGCCACCCGTAATCATGAAAGCCAGGCCGCGAGCCATCATCATTATTCCCAGCGTTGTTATGAACGGTGCTACCTTGAATCGGGCGACGATAAAGCCTCCCAGTCCTCCAACGATGCCGCAGGATAGTATTCCGACAAGAAATCCGACGAGGACCACCCATCCCGGGGCCTGCAGTCCACCCATTTTTTTCATAAGCAGGGTGCCTATTACGGCAGAGAGTGCAATCAGACTGCCAACGGACAGATCAATCCCCGCTGTTATGATCACCATGGTCATCCCGATAGCGATCAATGCGATAACCACGATTCTGTCCACGATCGCGAGCAGGTTTGAACGCTTTAGAAAGACCGGCCACATATAGGATTTCGGCGCCAACACCTTGCAGCCAGAAAACTCCGGGTACTTCTCGGGCATAAGTTCGATCACCAGCCATTTGGGTACGTCGCCTGTGGTGGCAATTGCGGCGAGGACGCCTCCTTGAGCACTGATGTCATCCAGTTTCAGCCTTAAATCGCGTGGAATGCCCACCACCTTGTCCACGTTGCTGAATCCCTCTCCTCTCAAATCTTTGAACAGCGCTTCAGCAAACGGACCAGAGCCCGTGTTGACCGCGCCGACTGTTAGGATGATGTCCGACTTTTTGAACTCGTTATTGATCTGCTCGACAAGCTGGGCTGCAGCAGCGCTGCCTTCAGGCATTTGCTCTTTCAATGTTAGAACACTGAACAATACGGACAGTAATAACAGGACAAAAAACATTCCATAATCGTTTAGCAGCTTTCTTGTCATATTCAGCTCCTGTCAATATCAGGCTATTGCCATGGACAAGATATCTTCCTGGGTACTGTTTGCCACGTCGGTTATTTCTCCCTTGATTCGGCCTTCGTGCATTACGATGATACGGTCGCTCAAGCCAAGTATTTCCGGCAGTTCGCTGCTGATCATGATGATGGCCTTTCCCTCGTTGATAAGCCGGTTCATCAGGAGGTAGATTTCGTATTTCGTTCCTACATCAATGCCACGCGTGGGCTCGTCGAAGATCATGATATCGGCGTTGCGCTCAAGCCATTTGGCCAACACGACCTTTTGCTGATTGCCCCCCGATAGGTTCATAACGAGCTGCTCATGGCCTGAGATCCTGATTTGTAGGCTCTCGACGAAGCCTGAGAATTCTTTCCGTTCCTTTCGTTGGTCAATGAACAGGCCGCGTACGAACCGGTCAAGGTTGGGCAAACCGAAATTCTCCCGGCACGAATGAATCAAGACAAGGCCGTGCCCTTTGCGGTCTTCGGTGAGCAGACATATACGGTTACGTATCGCATCCTTGGGGCCGCGAATATCTGTTTCTACGTCGTTGATGAAGATGCGTCCACTGTCCGGCTTGTCTGCGCCGAAGATCAGTCGCATCGTTTCAGTACGCCCAGCCCCGACCAATCCGGCGAATCCAAGGATTTCGCCAGCCCTAACGCTGAAACTCACGTTGCGCACCGCCTTGCCCCGGCAGAGATCCTCGACGCGCAGCCGAACGTGGCCCGGGTTGCTCGAGCGTCTGGGAAACTCCGATTCGATGGGACGGCCCACCGTCATCTCTATCAGCTTCTCGCGAGTGATATCGCTGATATCTTCTGTGCCCACGTGCTTCCCATCCCGAAGCACCATCACCCTATCGGCCACATCAAATACCTCGTCGAATCGGTGGCTGATGTAGATTATGCCGAGTCCGTGGGATTTGAGGTCCCGGATAACGGCGAAAAGGCGGCCTACTTCCCGGGCAGTGAGCGTAGCAGTCGGTTCGTCCATGACGATAATCTTTGCATTGACCGAAAGCGCCTTGGCAATCTCAACGGTCTGCTGTTGAGCCACAGTTAGCTCGCTGCAGCGGGTGTTGGCATCAATATTGATTCCTATCTTACTAAACAGTTGCAGCGTTTTGCGGTGCTCTTCGCCGGCCCTGACAAAACCCATTCTGGTTTTCTCCCGACCAAGGAAGATGTTCTCTCGCACGGTAAGTTCAGGAATCAGGTTGAACTCCTGGTAGATGATCGATACGCCGGCCTGCTGTGCGGCGGTTGGAGAGAGGATGTGAAATGATTGGCCTTCTATAAGAATGCTTCCGGAGTCTGGAAGATGCGCGCCGCCAAGTACTTTGATAAGGGTACTCTTGCCGGCTCCATTCTCGCCAACGAGTCCTAGGACTTCGCCGCTGCGCAGTTTCATGGAGACGTTCTTCAGTGCATGCACGCCGGGAAACGATTTATCTATCTGGCGCATCTCCAAGAGGAGCGAATTGCATCGTTTCGTATCTTTTGCCATCATAATCACTGGGTAAAGCACCGGTTCGCCGCCAGAACTCGCGCAGGTCAACATCGCCAACGAGTATGTGAGAACATCCCTACAGCGAGCCGCTCGAAGCTCGCATGAAAGGACACTCTCAACGTATTGTCCAGAAAATACTAACTCATTCAACATAGGAATGCAAGTACACGTCCTGTCCTCCATGATACTGGGCCGGTCAAGCTAAAATCCACTTTGATTGATTCAATCCTTTATTGGTGGTTAGTGGACCGACGACTTTGCTCCTATCAAGAACACATCAGCTCTTCAGGCGAAATGGGAGTTCCTGAGGATAAAAAAGTCAAGATATGTTGTTGTTCGTTGGTGGACGGATTATAATCACTACCGGCCGCACGGGAGCCTGAACCGTATGGTCCCGTAGCGCTTGTGGCGGTCTTGTCTTGAGCAAGGTTCCTGTATCGTCTGCCTTACTCAAGACAAGTAGAACAACTTTGAGATACTCCCATAAGGCTTGGTAGAGCATATAGGGGCATCTGAGACTGTTTATTCTTTGAAAGGGGAGTTCATGAAACAGACTGCTGAATCGATAACCGGTCCTTCGAGTTTCCTGTTGGCCGCGCTGATAGCATCCATCTTATTGTTCCCCGCTGTCGCCACAAGTGAAAAAACAAGTCTAACTGACAAAACGCTCGTCGTCTGGGTCTCGCCGGTGAATCTCACGCAGCGGGGCGGCTCAGCTCTTACGGTTAATGATACAACCATCGATCGCTTCGATGGCGTTGTCTTCGCCGAGCTTGAAAATTCGGTTTGGATGCCGGGCAGCAACAATTACAGCCGAACCAATAAAGAGCAATCCGACTGGCCTAAAGAAACCGCTGCGCCCGGTGAATTCGTGCAAATTGCGATTGTCTATAAGGGCAAGCAGGTCACGGTCTATCGCAAAGGCAAGCTGTACGCCAGGTACATAATGCCAGGCAAGCCCTATACGTTCGGCCCTCGAACCGCCATTCTGTTCGGGCAGCGTCACTTGGGTAACAATGACCACTTTTTCGGTCGCATTAAGGATGCACGAGTTTATGCCAAACCGCTGGAACAGGCGACGATTGCCGCGATGAAAGCCGGCAAGCCGGCCCAAGGTGTCGAGCTCTGGGCATGGTGGGACTTCGCCGACACCGGAACTTACGATAAAGCCGGACGTTTCAATCAAGTCAAGGTTTCCGGCGGCGCGAAAATCTAAGATGGATGCCTCGTTCTGGGTGGAAGCAAACCGCTCATGCTCGCTACTATTGATAGCGATGGGACCTCCCGTGGTGCTGATGTCCCAACCAAATGGTCAATCAGCGATCCGGCCGTTCCCGCTTCGGTCGTGCAATCGACGCGACTATTTCGAGAGCGGCTCCTGAACGACCCGTATCGCCCCGGCTACCACTTCTGCGTTCCCGAAGGCAACGGGAGACCCGGAGATTCGAACGGCTGCTTCTGGGCCAACGGACGCTACCACTTGATGTACCTCTATAATCGCAAAGGCGTGGGCTTCTGCTGGGGGCACATCTCCAGCAGGGACCTAATACACTGGCGGCATCATCCCGATTCAATCGGTCCCGGCCACGGCGACGAAGGGTGCTTTAGCGGCGGCGGATTCCTCGACGATGACGGCACCGCATACCTTTCCTACTGGATGCTCTGGGGCGATAAAGGGATCGGTATCGCCAGAAGCAGCGATCGACATTACAACAATTGGCAGAAACTCGATGCCAACCCGGTCATCAAATCGACAGAATGGGGCATAACCGAGACTACGGACGAAAACGGCAATAAGCTAATCTATGGCTCGGCCGACCCGACAAATATCTGGAAGAAGAACAGCAAGTACTACATCCTTACCGGCAATCTGTTGGTTCTGAACAAATACGGTCGCAAGACGGAATCACCGGAAGAGATGAAAGGTGATCGCCTTTATCTGCTCGAATCGGAGGACCTCGAGAGCTGGAAGTACAAAGGCATCTTCTACGAACGAAATCCCGAGTGGACCGATGACAGCGAAGACAACATGTGTCCCAGCTTCTTACCCCTGCCCAGAAGTGGCGATGGCGGCGAGACGAGCGACAAGCACTTATTGCTTTTCATCAGTCACAACAAAGGCTGCCAGTATTACATCGGTGAATACGATAAGAAAAACGACAAATTCATCCCGAAAAGCCACGGCCGCATGACATGGGTGGACAACACATACTTCGCGCCCGAGGCATTGATCGACGATAAAGGGCGGCAGATAATGTGGGCGTGGCTGACCGACAACCCGGGTGGTGAAGAAGCTAAGGGTTGGTCGGGCGTTTACGGCCTCCCGCGTTCCTTGTGGTTGGGCGAAGACGGTGGGCTGCGGATTCGGCCGGTCAAGGAACTTGAAATGCTCCGTTGCGAAGAAAAAACGTGGAGCAATATCAGGTTGGCGGGCGGCAAGACAAAAACGCTTAAAGGTGTTATCGGCGATTCGTGCGAACTGGAAATAACAATCGCACCGGCAGCCACGGCCAGGAAGTTTGGTGTCAAAGTGCGCGCCTCGGCCCGCGGCGAAGAGGAGACACTGCTCTACTACGACACCGAAGCCAAGCAGCTTGTGTTTGACTCGACGAAGAGCGGTGTCGACGGACGCAGAAAAGCCGAGCGAGCGCCATTGAAGTTGAAGGACGACGAATCGCTGAGACTCCGCATCTTCGTGGATAAATCGGTAGTCGAGATTTACGGCAACGACCGCCAGGCGATTTGCCGCAGGGTGTATCCCGGCCGCGATGACAGCCTTGGGGTGGTCCTGTTCGCAAACGACGGCGAGGCAGAGTTCTCCAGCGTTAAAGCGTGGGAGATGATGCCGTCGAACCCATATTAGGATGATTTACAGTAAGCCGTAGTTCCTCATGATAAGGATTCGGAGGTACCACTTCACAGGTTCTGACGTTATAGGATTTCGCCTTGCCATCTGAAATCCGGACATACCAACATCTCATAATCTATACTCTTTTATGAACGGTGCGATTTCACATCTGATGACCACCAGATTATAGCACTCAATTCCGTCGTAACCGGACTATTTTCATCGGTCGATGCCTACAACTGTCCATTATGATTACACTGTGAAACCGAAAGGCTGTTCAGATAAGCTGTTAATGTTGGCTGATATGTCGTAACAGGATGCCTCAAAACAAAAAAAATGAGGTAACAGAGATTTTATTATTTGACTTTGAGCTCTTTATAGGTGTCCGCTCACAGCTTGACCTTTTAACACCTTGAGACGAGCCTTGTACACGCCAGCTCGAATCTTGTGCTTGACAGGAGTACTGCATTGTGGTAACAAAGACTGCTGACAGGGAGTATTGCTATGTGAGCCACCCGGGATGTTGCAATGGAGCAGGCAGTTCAGGTAGAATGGCACGCAGTAGCGTACAGGAACAACGTTAATTAAGACAAATGGGAAATCCAAGATCAACGGAGCAAACCTATGAAGAAAGATGCGATCATAGTTTTATTGACTTTAGCTGTATCAGTGGCTTCAGCCCGTGAGTATCATGTTTCCGTAAACGGTAACGACCTGCACCAAGGTACTGCCGCGAAGCCTCTGCGGACTATTTCGGCGGCGGCACGGCTGGCACAATCCGGCGATGTGATCACAGTACATAAGGGCGTCTATCGCGAACGGATCAACCCACCGCGCGGCGGCGTGTCCAACCAGAAACGCATCATCTACCAGGCTGCACCCGGTGAAAAGGTTATCATCAAGGGCTCCGAAATCATCAAGGGTTGGAAGAAGGTACAAAACGACACCTGGAAGGTCAGAATCCCCAACAGCTTCTTCGGGGACTTCAATCCGTACAGCGACCTGATTCACGGCGACTGGTTCAATCCAAGGGGGCGGGAACATCACACGGGAGCGGTTTATTTGAATGGCCACTGGTTCACTGAAGCAGCCAAGCTGGACGGTGTGCTGAAATCCACGGGGGAGTCCCCGCTCTGGTTCGGACGGGTGGACAAGACGAACACCACGATCTGGGCGCAGTTCAGGGGCATCAATCCAAACGAGACAGACGTCGAAATCAACGTCCGCCGGGCGGTGTTCTATCCTGAGAAAACGGGCATCAATTACATCACCATACGCGGTTTTGCGATGATGCACGCGGCCACGCCCTGGGCACCGCCCACGGCCGAGCAGATTGGCCTCATCGGCACCAATTGGAGCAAGGGATGGATCATCGAAAACAACAATATCCGTTACTCGACCTGCGTGGGGATAACCCTCGGCAAATATGGTGACCAATGGGACAACACGTCGCAAAACACGGCCAAGGGCTACGTCAAAACAATCGAGCGCGCCCTGGAAAACGGCTGGTCCGGGGAAAACATCGGCCACCACATCGTGCGCAACAATCACATTGCGCATTGCGAGCAGGCGGGCATCGTCGGCAGTATGGGGGCGGTGTTCAGCACTATTACCGGCAATGTCATCCACGACATCCATGTCCGGCAACTCTTTTCTGGTGCTGAGATGGCCGGCATCAAAATTCACGCCGCTATCGATGCCGAGATCAGCCACAACCACATCTACCGTACGTGCCGAGGAATCTGGCTGGACTGGATGGCACAGGGCACACGCGTGACCACGAACCTCCTGCATGACAACAACTCCCGAGAGGACCTTTTTGTGGAGGTCAATCACGGGCCGTTTCTGATTGAGAACAACATATTCCTTTCGCCGAAATCACTGCTCGACTTGTCGCAGGGCGGAGCCTATGTCCATAATCTGTTCGCGGGTCGCATCGTGCATCGCCCTGAATTGAGACGTGAGACCCCGTTTCACCCACCGCACAGCACAAAGGTGGCCGGGCTGCGAAACATCCGGGGCGGCGATGATCGGTTCTTCAACAATATCTTCGTAAGCTACGATGGTTTGGCTCCATACGATAAGGCGGCGCAGCCCGTACAGATGACGGGCAATGTCTTTCTCAAGGGCGCCAAACCCTCCAGGCATGAGCAGGACCCCGTAGTGCAGCCGAACTTTGATATCGGAATCAAACTGGTCGAAGAGAAAGATAGCGTCCGCCTCCATATCACGCTCGACAAAACGTGGGCCGAAAACCAATCGCGTCGGCTTGTCACAACCGAACTGCTCGGACGGGCGAAGATTCCGGACCTGTCCTACGAACAATCCGATGGCTCGCCGTACCGTATCGATACTGATTACTCAGGCGAGAGAAGAAATAAAGCCAATCCCTTTCCCGGCCCCTTTGAGCTTCCAAAGGGCGGAAGGCAGGTGCTGAAAGTCTGGCCTATAGTCCCCCTGTAATAGGCCAGGCTGCGCTTGTCAAGCGTTAATGGGAGACCCGCAACAACACACATATCTCATTGAAAAATAAGCATTTACGATTTTGGAGTTGCAGCTGGTTTTTTTTCGCCTCAAAATGCTATAATCCTTCCGTTAAATTGACACTCATTCCTGGATTAAGCTCCAAAAGCAGAGGCCATGGCCAAGAATATAGATATTATTGATGCGGCTGTCAAACTCATTATTAAGGCAGCGATTCTGGCTGCCCGATTCTCTGGAAGAGTTCGCAAACGAAGCTTGAAACGACTTTCCAAAATGGATGTTGATAACAAAGACAAAGAGATCATCTTTCTTAGAGACAAGGTATTTCAGCTACAAACCCAGGTACTCATTCTTAAAAAAGGTGCCAGGAAGAAATAAAAGAATCCTCGATACACTCTTCGAGAAAGGCTGTTCATTATCTGTCATATGGAAACCTTTCAGATACCAAGATGCAGGGTAACTGAGCATCTGGGTATTGCCATATCAACCCTCTACAGATGGCTACATAAGATCCAGGATCAAGACAGCTCAAGGGTTCCAGCAAACAAAACACCGATGCAAATAGCATCTCTTGTTTGGGAAATAACAAAAGCCAATATCAGTTGGGGCAGGTTTCGAATAGCCAACCAACTGGGACTATTGAACATCTTTCTCTCAGCTTCTGCAGTGCGTAATATTCTCAATAGGCCAAAACCTCCAAAACAGTCTTTATCTCAACCTAAACCCAAAAAGACTGAAGATGAACAATCCCGCTCAATTCCTGCCTGGTATCCGAATCATGTCTGGTCTATTGACACCACAATGGTGTATTGCTGGGGATGTTGGCCAATAGACATCTGCGTGGTGATTGATCATTATTCCAGGAAAGTAATGGCTGCAGTACCACTGGAAGGACCTAATGCCGGATGGATAAATAATGCCCTGGGAAGTGCTATTGAAAAATACGGTGCACCAAAGCATATTATCTCGGATCAGGGTGGTGTATTTATCGGAGAAGTCTTTGCTGAACTGTTGGGCAAATATAATATCAAGCCTCGTCTGGGAGCCATTGGCAAACACGGTTCGATCGCTGTCATAGAAAGAGTGAATAAAACCCTAAAATATGAGTGGCTGAAACAAGTTGCTTTTATCAAAGGCATTGATCACCTAACTGACCTGTGTAAGGAATTTGAAATCTGGTACAACAACTGGAGGCCGAACATGACATTAGAAGGTCTTCGCCCTGATGATGTGTATTATAATAACAAGCCTGACAAGCCGAAACGTGATGCCAAAACAGTTCCTACAAATATCGAGCAGCACTATTTCTGCCATACACGGATCACTGGTTATCGGCTAACAAAAGCTGCATAGCTTGGTGAAGTCATTTTTAAGTTTCATGCTTCTCAACACAGAGAGGGTCTATCAATATATCAAAATCGAAGGCAACATTCTTGTATTTTGATTGAGTTTGGTACGTCCGAGTGAATATTACTCAACAGCATCTGCCGCGTATTCATTTTTCAAAGAGCAATCGTTGTAATTGCTGTTGTTTTTCGACTGTCCGATGGTCGCTTGACAATCGCAGACATTCTGATATCTCTACTACAAGGAAATACTACTTGACTGTACGGTCTGAAGATATAGTTTCTGCAAACAAGGTGGTAAACAGTATTTTGGCTAAAGCTTCTGCAAACTGACACCATTTGT
>Ga0114919_10001556_pt1 | contig 18350 bp, 17 predicted proteins | sample BlataG_FD_88682 | JGI IMG/M metagenome (GOLD analysis project Ga0114919, IMG submission 88682) | Deep subsurface microbial communities from Black Sea to uncover new lineages of life (NeLLi) - Black_00105 metaG | ecosystem: Environmental > Aquatic > Marine > Oceanic > Sediment | place: Atlantic... | reverse complement strand
TGATCGTCGTTGTCCCTCCACATAAATAATGCTGGATCATAGACTTTTCAGCTGTATAACCAACACTTTAAACACATCAACTACAGCATCACTCAAAGCATTAATTATTCTTTTTAACCACGCTCAAAACCGAGAAAAGTGTTAATCAAGAGATGAACGCAATCAAAGCTTTCTCCAAACAGACAGGACTGAATGCTGGACACCATACAAATTCAGGTAGGTAAAATATCGGCAATATACCAATGTGCTACATCTCAGTGACGACGACAAGAACTGACAAAAAAGCCACTTCTCTCTCACTCCTTCTCACAGTGATCGCACGAACCCAGCACAGGCCGGACACCAACACCGACTTCAAGCTCAAACAAACTACCTTGGTTGGACTCACTGCTGTAGCTGCAGCAATCACCATATGCACAGCCTCTGCTGCTAATGCTACTAACAATCAACGCCTTCCTCCATTAGACTCTGACCCAAACCGCTGTGAAAGAGCCTTTGTCGGCAATACAATTGGACAAGCCAATGCCGTCTCTGATAAAATTCTAGACCTCCGTTTCTGTGATTTTAAGGGAAAGAACCTCTCTGGAAAGACTCTCTCAGGAGCTCTTTTTGCAGATGCAGATCTTAGCGGTGCTAATTTGAGGGAGGCAGTGATGACCAAGGCATATGCAGTTGGAGCTAAGCTTGATGGTGCTGACCTTACTAATGCAGTCATAGATAGGGTTATCTTCGATAACGCATCAATGAAAGGAGCCAAATTTGTCAACAGTGTTATTACTGGAGTTCAATTTGATGGTACTGATCTCACAGATGCTATATTTGAAGATGCATTGATAGGCAATGAGGATGCCAAGAGATTGTGTGCCAATCCTACCCTTGTTGGAACATCCAGGGAACAGGTTGGGTGCAGAAACTAAGGTGATAGGCGGTGGTAGTACTGCTGCTGCCTTTATAAATAATGATACTGATGTGTAAGATGATATAACTAATATTTCACTCTCTACATAATAGATAGATAATTAATTAATCACATTTCTGAAACTCTAGATCAACCTTTTTATTTCCTGGAATAGAACTCACTGCAGCCATAACAACATCAAATGGCTCCCCTCGCACAGATAAACGAATAATTTTCTCACCTCCTCTGACTACTATCTCACCATACACCTGTTCTTGTCCCGTCCTTGTAAACCCAGAGGTGGAGATGAGCTCATCACCAACTGATACAAGTCCTGTTACTGCTGCATTGCCATTCTCAACCAGCTCTGCCACTATGATACCGCCTTCTTTTCTTTCCTCCAAAACTATTCCCAGGGGTTTACTGATGCTTACTGTATATCTAGAGCAGCCAGTTGGTACCTTTTCCCCTTCTTCGTCGCTAGAAGAGCTGGTGGCAGTCACTAGAAAAACACCTCTTTTGGAAGAGGGCGGTGGCGGTGTTCGAAGAGATGCTATTGTGAGTAGCAATCGGGACCTCTGGCTAGTGCATGCAACGTGAGATGCCAGTCTAGTTTGTGCGATCATAATGATGGCTGTATAATTCTAGTTCTACTCTTGGAAAAAGGTGTGTATCTGCTTGAATTCAATCTGCTCGTCTCCCTGGTAAAACTCGATAGAAAGTACTGCCTAATGTCTGTGTTCAGGAGATCTTAGTACCTTTATACTCTGATAGATTTACAGACAAGTCTATTACCAGACAGAGCTTCATGTTTTCCCTCCTATTTTTTAATTTATTTCCACCCTCTCCTTCTCCACACATCCCACACACTCCTCTTACTCTTGCTCTCTCCCACTCAATGCACCTTCCCCCCTGGGTACCTAAAGAACCTCCACACACCCTTCATATAACTAATCAAAGATATAACAGCAAGTAATGCTGCTAACAACAAAAATACAAACGCCACCTCTGTTACTATATGCAGAGCCTTCACCACATCTGCATCATCCCCACCTACCAAATCCTCCCCATTTCTAAATACAAGCAGACAGCTCATACTTACCATCTGCAATGCTGTCTTCCACTTCCCCAGACTATTCACCTTGACTGCTCCATGAGCCCCACTTCCACTGCTGGCAGCCCATTCCCTCAAAGCACTCATGCTCAACTCCCTGCCAATCATAATCAAGACACAGCATGTCATGGCGGGTGGGGAGATGGGGCGGGGTGGCTGCGTTGCCAGCATGATTAATGCGGTGCATACCATGATTTTATCAGCTACTGGGTCAAGGAAGCTGCCAAATGCAGTGGTCAGCTTCATTCTTCTGGCAAGGTAGCCATCCAGCCAATCTGTAAGACTTGCTGCTATGAATATTATTGCTGTGACAATGCTAGCATATTGGTGTATTGTATACCAAGATGTTACGAATACAGGTACTAAAACTAGCCTTAGCAAGGTCAACACAGTTGGAATAGTGAGCATTTTCTCTGGAATAGGCATGATTGGGTGCTTGTAACCTGCCATTCTCGAGGCCGTGTGTCGGTAGCTTTCAGAGCGTCTGTCTAGGGGAGAGGAAAGGTCTTCCTCACTGGCAACTTTGAAGAGAGGAATCCTCTTGATATCGCCTCTGACTGCTCCATTTCTTGTTTGCACCATATTGTGTGAGACTTGAGTATGGATCAAATCTAAACCAATCAAGATGTTGGCTTGGGTTTCTTGATATATAGGGCACACTTTAGCGTCAATGGAATCGATTCACAGTAGTGCTGTTAATATAAAAGTATAGAATTTTGTGACTTAATCTCAGGTTCCTCCCAACGCTTTTACACCGTCGCTCAGAGGCTAGCCCAGACGCAGGGTGGATCCAGAGAATGCGAGGTGCCTTGCCCTCCTTTCTCCATCTGGAACTTTGACTATTGAGCCTTAGTGTGAGTTGAATACTCTCAAACAAAATCTCTTTGCTCATAAGGGCATAAGCCAGCAGAAAAACTATAGCTGAAGATTATGTGTGCCAACGAGGACATCCAGCTTGCTCCATATTCAAATTGAAACCGTCAGGAGTGTTTTGACTACAATTATTGGCTTGAAATAAGTTGCAGAGGTTAGATCGATGTATCCTTGGCTACGTAAGTGCTACAGATTATGCAACACTGGAATCGAGACTGTTCTTTAAGGATCTTGATAATTAATTTTCTGCAATTTTCTTATATTCAGGCGGGAACATTTTAGACTTTAGATACGCTGATACATAGTTCATCTTGTATATGTCTAGTTTAAACGGCGTGACGGAAATGAGACAACAAAGCAAGCTTGCAGGCGATTTAGTCGCTTGGGGTGGAAATGTTTCCACTTCAGTGCTTATAGTGTTTATAAATAAAGTTCTGATGAAGACCACAGGATATGGGTTTCATTATGGTACGTTGAGAAGCAATTCAAAGACAGATCTTAGCAAATTCCACCAATCGTTCCCCCGTCCAACTCCACTGCCTCAACCGACTCACCTACCCTGTTCTCTTTCATATCATACAGCAACCACCCTCACTGCATTACATTTCTTGGTATGCACCTTAAGTATCTGGGCCATACAGCACATGGGATACATTAGAAAGACAACAATGCCAAAGCAAGACCTCTGGATTTTCACTTTTATAGCTGACATTTCTATTCTGACACTCAACTTGTCATTAATGTTGAATACGGTATCATTTTATCAAATTGCAAAGCTGTTGATCATTCCCTTTGTATGTGCCATTGAGAGATTCTACCTAGGAAGAGTCTTCACCAGAGAGGTAGTTGCCACCATTGGTCTGGTCATCTTGGGTGTGGCCATTGTCACCATTGAAGACCTCCAGTTGGACATCAGTCCTGGTGGACTCATCATTGCAGGCATCTCTGTTGTCTCTAGTGGTCTACAACAGATTTTTGTCAGAACAATGCAGCAGAAACATAAGCTCACTAGTCATGAATTATTGTCAAACACTGCTCCAGCCCAGGCTTGGAGTCTCATCTTTGTTGGCCCATTCATTGATCGCATGGTTACACAAGACTGGGTCTTTTCCTACAGCTTCACAACAGCAGGTGCTTTCGTACTTGCAGCATCTTGCAGTTTGGCAGTACTGGTTAATCTGAGTCAATTTATGTGTCTAGGAAGGTTCTCTGCAGTTTCCTTTCAAGTATTAGGACATTCCAAGACGGTGCTTGTTCTCATGGGAGGTTGGTTATTCCTGGGTGACACTATTACTGCAAGAAAAGCTATAGGGATGTCTACTGCTGTAGCTGGAATGGTATGGTATGGTAAAGCATCATCAGCTAAGCCATCAGGACCAACAATTATATCAAGAAATAACTCTGCAACGGGTACGGAGAGTTCACCACTGTTGGGGAAGCTACAAGACAACAACTTAAATGTGCTGGTATCAAATGCCAATGGAACATCTGACGTGTTTGATAAAAGAATGGCGGCTTAGTTAGGAGTTGGTGGTAATGGGGGAGAGAATAGGGAATGTGGTGTGGGTGTGGGCAGTAAAATTTGGGATCTTTTCAGTTGTTGTAAATCTCTCTATTTCCATACACATAATATTCTGAACTTATTATAATTGGATTACACAAGTCTGACACAATATTCTAAATGTCATTAATAGTAACCTCAACCTCTACGCCAGGCTCAATGGAGATGGATGTGATTTGCTTCACAACATCAGCTGGGGAGTGGAGGTCGATGAGACGCTTGTGAATACGCATCTCAAAACGATCCCAAGTCTTGGAACCTTCACCACAAGGAGTCTTACGGGTGGTAATGCGGAGAACCTTGGTTGGCATGCGCACTGGGCCCTTGACCTTGAGCTTCTTCTCCTTGGCACCACGGATGAGGTCGGAGCAGACCTTCTCCAAGTTTTTGACGTTGCGAGAAGTGAGGGTGATTCTGATGCGGTGCACCTGAGGCTCCTCAGCCTCTTCGACGCCAGCCTTGGCGGGTTTTATTATAGCAGCCATCTGTAAATTAAGGATCAAGGATGAGGGGAACGTTAGAACAGGAACCAGCAGAGAGTTTGAAAAATGATTATGTCAAACTGATGGTTTTCATACGCTCCAAGGGAGGACGAATTCAAATAGTGAGAGGATTAACATAACTGTCTGCATCAGCATGCAAAGACAGGCTGCCAGATTCATCCACCAGTCATTGAAAAACAAACCATTATTATAGCCGTCACTCACTTTGCTCTGTAATGTGTGCGTGTAAAACGAACTTGTCGCCCCGAGTCAGTCACCACGTGTTGGTCTGTCACTGAGGGTTGAAAAGAGGGAGAAGATAGAGGTTTTCCTGGCTTTTATAACTCATTTGCTCTTCCCCAGAAATTTTCCTGGTTTGCAGGAGGCCCCTAATAGCCGACATTTCCTGTCTTTCAACAGAGAATTTGAAAATATAGCAACTTGATCGACTTGATCTCTACCTCAACACCCTACAATTTTGTCCAAACCCTTGGCACCTTGCGATAAATCAAATCTACCATGGAAGAATCTCTTAATCCTTTGAAAAGACCTGCAGGTAAGCTCTATTTGTACTCGCCAGACCTTCCTCGTCGCATATACTGACTCGAAACGGCAATTTCTTGCAGGTGTGGAAGACCTGGACGTAGAACAGGCCAAAAGAAAAAAGACTGTGACTTGGGCCGTCGACGGCGCACTCCAAGCAGAGGGAGAAGAGAGTCCTCTGGAACTGGGAGGCTCCTTGAGCTACCAGGCACTTGATGAGATATTCCGAGACATCGATGAGACATTTCTAGCACAACAAGGTAAACTATGATTCAATAAGGCAGAAAAGAAGGCTTGAAGCAGTCTTTCCCCTCTCTCTCCAACCCCGTAGCAGTCTTGGTTTAAACTTGATCTTGGTACTTTTCTCACCCTTCTCCCCCCAGTATTTCCTACAGCAGTGACACTTGCAACAAATAGAACTTCAGAAGTATCATGCCAGCAGCTTATAGAGAGAAGACTAGAATCTATTGAACAATTGACAGCTCTATACAAGCAGGAGTTTTGGTCTGCAGTAGAAGAGCTAGCATTGAAACGTGTCGAATTTGGTGAGCAGCATGTATGGAAAGATGGTGCTGCCCCTGCTGCATCCACGTTTGATAGATTGCGTAACTTTGTTTCGAAGTTGGAGTCTCCATCTGACCTGAAGGCCATCTTAGAAGCCCATTTCGAGTCCTTGAACAACAACACCAACAATGCAGTTCCTCTATATGAAACTATTGAAGACATGGTCCTTTCCCTACATCAGATCAGTAGCACTGAGTTACCTTGTACACAAGCTCTAGTGATGAAAAGGAATACATTCCTGCAACATTTAGACATGATTGGTAGATTAGAGCAGTCTGCTCTAGCAACTGTGTGTCGTGAGATGGATGAGCATGGTGCCTTGGCTTCATTGGCTGGCAGATGCAACAGATTCCTCATCAAAAAGACAGCTTTACTACTGGGCAGAGAGACAGAAGGGAGAGGTAAGGTGGATATAGATTTGAGTGGAGAGGGTGCTGGTCAAACTGTATCGAGACGTCAAGCTCAGCTGGTATTGAATTCTGAGGGAGAGTGGGTGTTGAGAAGTGTGGGGAGGAGGAGTATGTCGGTGAATGGGACAACTCTGCTTCAGGGACAGTCCATGGTGTTGCCTCACCTGAGTTTGATACGTGTAGGAGGGGTTCAGCTGCTGTTTATGGTGAATAAGGCTGCAGTTGATCGTGTATTAGGAAGGTCTCTGCAACGTGCAAATATTGAATGATGGGGAGGCTGCTGCAGGCTGTGGCGGCCTGCTGGAAGCAATGAGGAAAAAGGGACTAAAATTGAGGGGACAAAACGAACGAGTTGAATGCATCAAACGTCTAATTTTGTAAATGTAACCTACGCTAGAGAGGATTTGATATGAATCCATTATTTATCCCACACTTTGAAACCTAGAGATTCAAAAAAGGCACCCTCTATTATTAAATTGCACCATAGTTCTGGCCATTCAAGTTTCTGATCATATAATCAGGGCTTTGACTACATATGAGGAGGTCTTTGCCTCATTTCGTGCGGTTTCTTGGTGGTGTCAATGGATTATCGATTACTTGCCCTAACCTGGGCTTGAAAACTTTAGAAAACATAGTTAATAGCAGTGGCTGTATCCATAGTTTCAGCCATAGATCACACTTTACATTCGGCCCAACGACTATAAGAAACGTCAGCAGTGCTCAACCAGAAGAGAATCCCCGACAATTCCTCTATCGTATCGAGGTCGTCACTGGTGACGTGCGAGGTGCTGGCACGCCCTCTCCAGCTGCATTTAAAGTCTATGGGGAGAATGGAGAAAGCGATGAGTATGTGTTTGGTGATGAAGAGGAAGGGTGTGGATTTGATAGAGGGGCAAGACAGAAGTATACTGTATTTAGCAAGGAGTTGGGCAATCTAGAGAGGGTACACATTAAGCAACTTCCAGTGTCCAACTCAGAAACTGGTCATGGATGGTTTTTAGACCGAGTAGTGATTAGAGGTCCCTTCAATGGTGTGTGGAACTTTCCATGTGGAGCCTGGCTGGGTAAAAATGACTTTGATGGCACTACAGGAAGTATAGAAAGAGAGCTAACGCCAGTGAATCAAAGCCGGGGTGCAGTGAGCAGTGGGAGCCTGGGTGAACCATTCTATGTAGCATTGGATGTCCCATTATCAATAAACATAGCTTCTATATCTATCCCCCACCCTGAAAAGGTTGCTGATGGTGCTAAAGGCGTCAATAAAAAGGGATTGGGTCACGCAGGAGAAGATGCCTACTTTTATGCCTCTAACCCAGACACTGGCATAGTGGCCCTGGGTGTAGCAGATGGTGTATATATGTGGAAAACAAAGGGTATAGATGCTGGAGAATATAGTAGACGATTAATGTCAGCATGTAGAGAAGCATCTTTGAGTGTAGATGCCCATGGAAAGACGGATTTATTACAAATAATGAAGTATGCTGCGGTAAAATTAGAGGAACAGCGTGTTGATGGCTCATCTACATGTTGCCTGGTGATGATAGATTCCAAAAAGGGAAGACTGGCTGCAGCTAATCTTGGTGACTCGGGATATATGATTCTTACTAAAGATAAGACCAGTCATAAATCCGAACAAAACATGAGAATAAAATTTCGTACACCTCAGCAAGAACATAGTTTTGGCCATCCATACCAACTGGGGTCGCACCCTACTGCTGACAAGGCGACGGATTGTATGTTGAGTACTTCAGTAGTATCCCCAGGAGATATTGTTATACTGGGATCAGATGGACTGTTTGATAATGTGAGTGATATTGAGATATGTGAAAAGGTAGGCAGTTTGCTGGGGAGTGGAGCTTCACCAAATGAAATAGCGCAAAAACTAGCCTTTTTGGCATTTGATCATTCAGTGGATAAGAAGAGGCAAACTCCGTTTAGTTTAGCTGCGACAGAAGCGTTTGATATGGTATATAATGGAGGCAAGGCAGATGACATAACTGTGTTGTGTGCAGTTATAGCCTAGTTGTTTGTAGTGGTAAAAGGTTGTCTGTTGTTACATGGCGGGATGTGCAACCTTTCTTTGTAGGAAGAAAGAGAGAGAAATGAACTTGTATATATGATACACACAAAATATGCTTTGCCAACAATTGCATTGGCCCTGCATGTAAGAAAGAAAAGGTAATTGAGAGAGAAAGAGAGAAAGGGGTTTCTTTTGGCTCCTTCATATTGATACATAACTTTTTGGCACACTGAACAGTGAAGAAGACACAACTTCTCCTTCATGATGGATCTTAAGACTCCAGCTAACTAATTAGTAGGTTTGCTTGTAGCATGAAGGATTTGAGTTGGTAAGATATTACCTAGGCTTGATTGATAGTATTTTAGGGATGGGTGACAGCCGACACACCATCTTAGAACAGACCTCTAGAGCTTTTGAACCTTGTCCGCCGCAATGGTTGGGTTGGCCTTGGCAAGACGCTCTCTATCCATCGATGCATAATCAAAGGTGCATTTATGATCATTTGCATGACGATGAGATGAGCAGTAGACATAGCCACAGCGACATTCAAAACCTAAGAGACCCACCTTCTTTGAGCAAGAGAAGCATCTGTTGCGATTGGCCTGAGCTGGGCGCTCCGGCACTGGTGGTTCCTCTTCCTCCATTGGTACTGCAGCAGCAGCAGATTCTTCGCCAGGCTTTTCATCCTCTTGCTTTTCTACAATCTTTGGTGCTTCTTCTACTGGCATGCTTGCAGGTACAGGCTTGGACTCCTCTATGGTTGGAGGGGGAACCTCTGTTGCTAGTTTAGAAGCGGAGGAGGGTGGTCCAGAAATATCAGCGGCCTTCTTTTCAGCCGCAGCTTCGCTTTCACGGTAGCACTTGGAACACATACCCAAGGTTGCTGGGTTCCTGTAGATAACGAGGGAAGGAGGCAATGTCGTGTGAGCCCCTAACAGAGTAGTTTAAGCAAACCTGGGAGAATGCATCCTTGATCTTGTCCCACCCAGGCCTACAACGTTTTGAATCACTTACCCAAAGAACCCGCAATTTTTAGCACAGAGGGTAGGCTCGTCGCGTGTTTCTACGGTGTTTTTTTCCATCTTCCAGAAAATTTGTTGGTGGGTGATTCCTGCTCAGGGTTGTTGCTACTGGTCTATTTTTGAATGAATGTCTTGTACCGACTGTCTATGACACAAATACTCTACAACTTCGTCAATTACAAGCTTGGTAAATCCCACTTCCTCCGTTATCTAGGCTCTCCCATCGTTTTGGTGAAGCTCGGCCTGAGCTCCAGAGAAGAGAGGGAGACAGGGGAGCAATGACGATTTCGGGGCACTTCCCCTGTGCGGTCTATCTAAACCCACACCCAGCTACCATCTTGATGATAATTAGTTAGGACTTATGTCAACAGTATTACATGTGTTGACGACGGTTGCAACCATCTCTTGATCGTTTAGTGAGGATTATAAATATCCTCCAGATATGAGCAACTGTGAAATTTGGACGTTTGCCCCTTTATCTATTGAGCCACACTATAGCAGAGACGTACTGAGAGCACTGCTGCATACTATTATCTTCAACAGAGCCCTAGGACCTGTGTCACCAATTGACACCGACTCGGAGCTCTTTGATCTCACCTGGGTGCGTTGCAACGACCCGGCTGTAGAAAAGATAATAGAAGATACGATCAACTTACTCTGCAATTGGATTCAAAAGAACCAAGGAAATCAGTTGGCTGTCTGTCTCTCATTTTACGAGAAGAGAGATCGTCAATCTTGGTTTTCAAAGTCTGAAGAGCGTCTCTACTGGGAACAGTGGGTCATCACCCTCAATTTTCACGACCCATCAGAAGTTACACATACCAAACAGAAGAAGTTACTATCATCCTTGGAAGACGCTATCACCTTTATTATCCGCTCAGTCAACGAAAAGAGAGATCACATCCCTCCTGTGATATCTGGCTCTGCAGTCACGTTCCCATTTGACATCTCCCTCACCGACCCAGCTGGTAATAAAAGAGGGGCTCTGATCGATAGCAACAGCAGCAGTCCTTCTTCCTCCTCATTCTCTAGCTCTTCTTTTGGTTTAGATGTTGTTCGTCGCATGCTGCAGCATTCCAACCCACCATCTGTGTTGCATTAATATAAATATAAAGAAGAAGTAGAAGTAGAATGCCGGTTGCAGATAGCTTAGCCAAGGTGGAAACCTTGTTAAAAAACAAGCTTTCAGCCTCTGCCAAATTGTGCAGGAAGGAGTTCTTGCAATTAGAAGTAGATTTAATAGAACAACAGCAAGACATTACCAAGTTTACAGCTGCCCTCCAGAATATGAAGTTGAATAGATATTGTGATGTGCTCCCGTACACTGAGAATGTAGCCTGGATAGAAGGAAGTGTACATAAAGGTAAAAGATATGTTAATGCATCCACACTCACTGTAGCAACTGGTAGTGATGGTAGAAACGCATCATATATAGCAACACAAGGCCCTTTGAAAGATACTAGGACAGACTTTTGGAGAATGGTGTTACAACAACGACCTTGTGCCATCGTTATGTTGACAAACTTTGTAGAGAGGGATATTGATAAATGCTCCAAATACTTTGCAGAAACTGAAGGATTGAAGAAGTCATTCAATAGCCTAGTTGTTAAAACTGTCTCACAGCAACAGTTATCAGAGGATTTGAAAAAGAGGATGTTGCTTGTATATAATAACAGCAGCAGCAGCAGCAGCAGCAGTAGTAGTAGCAGTGGTACTAGTCATGGTACAGTGACCATTCCACATTATCACTATACAGAATGGTCTGATCACGGGGTGCCTACTAATCCAGACACTTTGTTGAAATTGGTTGAAGAGCTACATGAGTTGCAGAGAGACTCTTCAGCAGGACCAATTCTGGTCCATTGCTCTGCTGGCATTGGTAGATCTGGTGTATTGTGTGTCGTAGATATTATGACAAGAAGGGCGCAGGATTTGATTACAAAGAAGCAAGAAGACAAAGGTGTAGCTGATGATGACGATAGTATAACGGAAGCTCTCGACATCAAGTTATTGGTGGCTGAGTTGAGAGAACAAAGAGCAGGTATGGTTCAGACGGAAGAGCAGTATGTGTTTTGTCACAAGGCTTTGTTGCATTACTGCCAACGCATGGCTCGATGAAACTCAAGAGGAGGAATAGGAGAAGGAGGGAGAAGGTCTTCAATGAAATTATGAAACTCAAGTTGATATAACATAACATGGATAAATCTTTTGGCCATGAAATCACCCTTTCTCTATCCTCTACATGGGTAGTATACTAAAGATGTCTTCACTATGTTTGTTCTATTGGGTAGTAGTTGGTATCGGCAATTGCGTGTTTACAGGTTGATTGGTTCATTGTTACTAATTATGTACTTGATCTACATTATGTAATATGGTACTATAGCATCTTCAGTGGTTGCAGTCAATATTATTTATATAGAAAGATGGAATTTAATTCACCAACTGCACAGCAGCAATAGATGGTATCCTCTCTCGTAATTTCTGTGTCACTGCAACTCTCACGGTCATCACACTAGCTGCAGGCCCTGTAATTCTAACTTTAGCAATAGGGCCATCCAATTCTACCAACTCCAACCCTCCTCCTCCAGTGCCCACTAGGTAGGGGCGGATCTCATCCAGTACTGTGTCAATGTTCTCAGACGTCAACTCCAATCCAACATTTTCATCTTGCACCTGCACTACGTCAAGAATCTCAGGAATACGTTCCATGAGACGTCTTTGGATACCCATGGTCATGGTAGTCAATGAGCTAGGGCAGGATCCACATGCACCAGCTAATCTTAAATGTACAATAGGTCCATCAATTTCGACAAATTCAACATTGCCTCCGTCTGCCATTAGGTAGGGTCTGACTTCATCAAGTACTTTCTCAACATTTTCTTCTGTGAGTTCTAGAGCTTGATCAGACGCTGCTGCTGCACAAAATATCCTTGTAATTGTACCTACAAAGAAGGAAAAAATGCATTGGGTTTTGGGTTGGTGAGACAGAAGAAGAGAGGAGACGTAGGAGAGACGGGGAGAGAATGAACATGTTCTACAACCAATATTGCGACCTTGGTATCATTGAAAGACGTACTTCTTCCCATAGGAGCAGACCTTTTGCCAAGGAATCCTCGATCTAGCAGGATAGACGAGCATATGGAAGTGTTCTTCAAATTAGAAGAATCCATACTTCTTTTGATAGCTACCCTCTTCCAAACATTGCATGCAAGTGTGCAGTTCTTTCTACAATTAGAACTGAGATTAATAGAGTTTTGACAGTTCATCTTTGCTCTATTTGACTCGAAACCAATCTGTAGAGATAGTAATCCTCGGTTTCTGTAGCGTTTGAGAAGGCACCAACGGTTGGAATTACTGCTCTTATTAAACTGATGCAACTATTTCCTTACACACAAAAGCGTTTAATCTTTGTGAAACCTGGATATGTGTGGAACATAAGAACCAAGAGGAGGACCTCCGACCATTGAACATGATCAGACCGTGAAATCCAATCAGACCAGCAAGGATATTTGCCCATAGTTGTCATTTACCATCTTACAGATGACACACAGACAACAAAACCCATATTCTTCATCACTCTGCACTAAACGCATCCCCCAAACTCAAGGATGATGCTCCTCCATCTCCTCCTCTCTCCCCCGCACTCCCTCCTGATTGCAAAGATGGTGTTGGCATGGGTGGGGGTTTCCATTCTTTGGAAGTAGGTCTCCCAATAGATCCCTCCATAGTATCACCCATATTACCCATCATCATCATTCCTAGATTCATATTATTCCTCTTCTCCCATCCAGACAATGTACGATTATAATTATTATTATCAGGAGACAGACGACCTACAATCACACCTCCTGGTTGTGATGGTGATGTGGCAGCTTCATATATATTGGATGCTGGCTTTGAACTAGAACTGCTATTCCCCTTATTAAGTGATGGATCCGTATTGGACAGTTTATTGTTATTGTTATTATTATTGTTTGATGGTACCATTCCTGTGAAGAATGATGTTGGCGACGGTGATGGTGCTGGAGCTTCTCCATAGCCAGTCTTCTCATTACCATTACCATCATTATCACCACCTACCGATATGCTGCTCGCTCTTCCCTCCCAAGGTTTTGGTTTTGGCTTCAATTTAGGTTCAGGGGGAGGTTGATTAGGATTGGGAGGTTTATCATTGATATCACTCCTGATGCCAGGCGGTGTCTGTCCCTTTTCCAACATTTCCAAAACTTCCATGTATGATGGAGAGTAGCCACCAATATCACCATGGCTATTGTTGATCAGTGTAGAGGATGCTATTGACTGGGGAGGAGGTGGGTGTCTAGATGATTCAGGTGTGCTATGATGATCATCATGACGATGATGTGGGGTGAGTGTTCCTGCTGCATTGGGGGGAGATTTCAGGAATTCATTCAGCAGTGCTTTGATATCGCTGAGCTCAGCTTCCAATCTTCCATCATCCTTACCACCCCCATCATTGCTGGCAGGAGAAGTATCAGGTTTGGCCATTTCATTTAATGTGCTTGCAAACGAGCGCAGCTCTTGACGTAACTCTGCGATAGTCAGACCAGCACTACCACATGTAGTAGTGATATCACCGCTGTTCTCCTCATCGACTGCTTTACCCTTTTCCAGTCTCTCTACAAATGACTTCATAGAATCTATAGCTCCCCTCAGTTCCTTGGTCTGTGACTTGATGGCAGATGCAAGAATGTGAGAGGAGCTCTGTATATCATTACCGTCATCATCTCGGTTGTCTTCAGAATCGGATGGCAACTGTGTAATTGTTGGAGCAGTATCTCTACGAGTAGTAGTAGTAGAGTCAGAAGTATTATTATCTCTTCTTCTCCATGAGTTTATTGCATCTGAGACATAAGGCCAGAGTAGTGATTTGATTGCATACACACTAACTCCAGCAAATCCAACTCCTAGGGCTACTTGACCCCAGTGTGCAACTGGCTGTTGTTGTATCGATTGTGATTGTTGTTGGGATGGCTGCTGGGCACCAGTGGTGTAATGAGTAGGGGTAGTTCCTAGTTGTGGCAAGGAGGTATTATGCTCTGGATTGGGTACTCTTTCAAATGCCTCTTCAATTTCTGCAGCAGTGAGACCCTTTTGTTCCAAGAAGCTACGTTTGGATGATGTTGGACTGGAACGGACCTGAAGAAAGAATGGAGACAGAGTGATGGGTGAGTGAGTGAATGCATTGATGTATGCTATGTAAACACACACTTGATTGTAATTGATTTCAATATTGATAGAACTGGCATACCTTGGGATGGGACAGGAAGGAGACTGCACTTGCAACCATGTCTTCTCTCAGTTGTGCTGTTGTTGTCGGGGATGTAGATGTGGGTGCAGAGCCCCCTAAATCCTCAGCATCTGCAGTATCTGCCATTCGTAATAAATGATATGTCGACTGCAGTATATACCCTTGGAGAGTATTAGCCTATCACACTGACGTTTTCAAATTGGATCAAAGTTATTTTAATTTTGATTCTTCTTAATACTAGGCCTCGGGCTTTCAAGCTTGACTTGTTAACACCTCTAGGTAAACTCTATACTATTTATAAGACTGATTGTTATGGGTTGAGGAGGGATGGACTGGTTTAGTCATCTGCACCGGTGCATCAGTCATCGTCAGTCTGAGACGATCCTTGCCACTTTCCCAAGTTGGGGAAGCAGAGTATGGAAGAATCCCTTCCTACCATCATCTTGATCTGATGGAGACTCATCATACTCACTCTTGGTACCTGTGAAACATTGAATGCATCACTCGGCTTTTGTATCTTCAGAGTGAAGCGAGCTGAGCTCCGAGCCCTTTCCTCCCGAGACGTCTCGTCGACGTGTCCCTACCCAAACTTTTGACTTCAAGGTACAAGCTGTTGACGTGCATAAAAAATATTTCTGTGTATAGACACATCCATCAATAGCATAAGATGTCTAACGTCGACGAGACTACCCCGTTGATGCTTCAGCGGAGGGGCACCCACGTTAATGCTAGCAATAATAATCGCCCAGTGCAGGGAAAGCAAAAGGCTGTTGTATTGATTGATGAAGAAGGTATGTGATATCAGCTCATTCGTTCAAGTATCATAGAACCAGGGACACACTAGGCACAAGAGTGGAATCTCATCGCCACCGACACTGGTCTCTGCTGACTTGGTTGTCAAACCCTCTGGTCTCTCTCCTTCCTCTCTCTTTCTTTTTCAATTCATTCTATTCTGCAATGCTCACTCACACATTTACGCTTCTGTTCCCCCCACGCCCGCCTAACAATATTTACAGGCAATGCAAGCTATACAACTCTTCGTAAACAATCATTGGTAGGAGACCTCCAACTTCGTCATCGTGATATCAGAGCACTAGAACCAGGAGTAGCCCTTCCATATCCATCTGCGATATTTGTCAGAAAGCATGCAGTGGTTATCAATATGGAGGGGTTGAAAGTAATCATTAGTAGAGATAAAACACTAGTCATAAGTGTGCCACATGCCAACGATCTTGCCATTCGCACACCACCAGATCTCAACAATCCAACAGTGGTACGACTAACAAGTCATATAGCAATGCGATCCTGGCCATTCGGTGAAGGAGAAGGCATGGCACAGCATGCAGATGAAATGAAGATGCTGTCAGAGTTACCACATGAGTTGAGAGCTTTAGAAGCTTCCTTGTTGGTGATGGTAAAAGTCTTGGCATCAGAAGTTAAAATATTAGAAGATAGATTAAGTCCGGTACTGGTCAGACTGAGAGCCAGAGTGGGAAGAGTAGATTTAGAAGCTGTGTATGATATTCAGAATAGATTAGACAAGACAGTTGCTAGAGTAGGAAAAATTAAAGAATTGTTGGAGGAATTACTAGATGATGAGCAAGCTTTGCTGGGCATGTGTTTGGCGAGATCAGCGCGACTAGAACAAGAAGAAGCAGAGGAGGATGAAAGAAGAGCAGCAATTGCACTGGCTGCAATGGATGGAGATGGTGGTGGTAATAATAATGGCGATGCCAATAATGGCGGTGATCATAGCAAAGGTAATACAAAGAAGAAGGACGGTGGTAAAGATGTTGCTGAGAGTGATGATGAATCAATCACCGAGGATGAAGAAGTTAGTGAACTGGAAGATATGATCGAAGCATACTGGTTGCAAGTAGATTCTTTATTGTCTAGGTTGACAATTCTTCAAGAACGTATTACTAATACTGAGCATCTGGTGAATCTTGACTTAGATTCTAAACGAAATGCATTGGTGGCTTTGAGCTTGTTTATTGATATTCTATTGATGGGGTTTGAGATTCATATGACAGTGACTGGTATATTTGGACAAAATATGGTCAATGGGTTGGAAAGATGGGAGCCATATAGTGTGTGGGGAGTGGCTGGAGTAGGAATAGTGTTGGCAACGACTATGGTAGGGGTGGTGGCTCATTATGCTAGGAGGAAGGGTCTTTTGTTTTTACCATCTTTTGGCCTGGGGGGAGGTCAGATTAGAGAAGTGTAAAGTAGTGGTAGTGGTAATGGTAGGTACACTCATGTATACTCAATTACTGAGTCATGAAGAGAGTGAGTGACAGAGGTGCAATTGGTAGTTGCAAAGAGACAGCGAAGACGGAGCGGTGGAAGAGTAGAAATTTGTAAGTTTAATGCATAAAATCAAGCATAGAATGAATCTCTCTAAGCTTAAAGACGATAATATAATCGTAAGTAAGTTAGAGGAAAATTACCAATATGAGTTGCCTACCGAAGAATATGATCCAAAAGATCACTACTTTTGGAAGATCTTCACAAAACAGACACGATTATTCAGAGGAAGATCAGCCTCCTATAGTCATTGACAGTCACCTTTCAAAGGAACTGTACAGGAGATTCTCGCTTCAGACAACTCCAGTTTTGGCATCCGCCGACGAAGCGACGGTCAACATCAACTTCTCTTCAAAGCCTGCTAGTGCTCCCGCTCCCGCTCCTAGCACCGGCCATGATGACACTCCTCCTGCTAATACTATGGAGAGACTCAAATCAAAAGCTGGTTTTAAGTGGTCAACAACAAGAAAAGCTTTAGAAGCAGCTATTGCAATAGAGCAGTATGAAGAAGGAGGAATGACTGGAAGAAGAAGAAGCAGTACAGCGTGGGAACTTGACGGAGTAGCAGCAGCTGAGCAAAGACTTGCTTTACGTCTTCATAAATTGCGGTTAGATATGCTGATTATGTGTGGGGATGGTAACTGTCAGTTTAGAAGCATCGCCTATGGTTTGTATGGTGATCAAGGATACCACCAAATCGTGAGACAAAGAGTCGTCAGCACCATGCTTGCCAACAGAAGCTACTACGAAGGTTTCTTGGGGGATGAATTCACCATCTATTTGAGTCAAATGTCAAGGAATGGTGTATGGGGTGATGAACTGACACTTAGGGCTGCTTGTGAGCACTACGGGATTGCAGTTAATGTCATTACAGATGAGACCTCTAACTGGTTTATTAGATATGTCCCTCAAACGTGCCGTCAAGCTGAAATGGATAAATGGGAGATCTTCCTGGCTTATATTTCTCCAGTACATTACAATTTTATCAAGAAGCGGAATGTGGGGGATGCTCTGATGACAATGTCGAGTATCAAGAGGAGGAATAGCCGGATTGTTAGAGCGTTGGAAGAAGAGTGGGTGCAGAGGGAAGCCTTGCCTGCCAACCCTATTGAGTTACTAAAGGACAGACATGCTCGAATTTAAATCTGGTACACACTTTTGGTTTACCCTTCCTGTGTTGGTGTACTTACTGCGATCGCATATTTTTCAATTGTATATTGTTGTACATGTATGAAAACGCATATTGCGAGTGAAATTGAATCGGGGGAGGTTGTATACAAGGAGAAG
>Ga0114919_10001554_pt1 | contig 18356 bp, 11 predicted proteins | sample BlataG_FD_88682 | JGI IMG/M metagenome (GOLD analysis project Ga0114919, IMG submission 88682) | Deep subsurface microbial communities from Black Sea to uncover new lineages of life (NeLLi) - Black_00105 metaG | ecosystem: Environmental > Aquatic > Marine > Oceanic > Sediment | place: Atlantic... | reverse complement strand
GAGGGACTTGCGCCAGATAAGTGCATCGCCCTGGGGGATACGGAAAGCGACATCCCCATCTTCGGTCAGGTGGGCTACTCCTTCGCCGTCCACCCCAAGAGCGAGGTTGTAGCGCGCAGTGCCGATTTCGTTTATTATGGGGACAACCTGGGAGAGATGCTCTTGCAGGCGATGGTGTAGGCTGAAGTAATCTTAACCACCCCCCTACCTCCGCAATTCCTCCATTGTATGTCAGGCACTCCATATTCTTCCCACGATAACAGCAGGCAACCCCCAACCTGGAAGTATAAGATACCCCACCGGGCTCGTGCATATCCGCCGGGGTATGGCTCGTTATCACTGGCGAAAAAATAACTTGACTTTTTGGCATATTTTTGCTATTATATACTAATGCATATTGCTATTATGGAAATAAGGGGGAAAAATGTATCAACACAACTATTTCATCCAATTAAAGTCGGCCATAAAAGAGTTCATACAGAACCATCTCCCCTCGGTTACCGTCTATCTTGAGGACTTAGCCGCCATACCCACATTTCCCCCGCAGGGGGTGGTATGTCTGCAGTCGGCATGCGACACCACCACCCTGGGCGAGGAAGGGGAAGGAAGACTGGAGGTAGCCCTGAATATCTGGGTCTATCTTCCTCAAATAGATGGGGCGGAAGGCGATTCGGCGATAACCGACCTGGGGTTGAGGGTGGGGGATGCCCTGCTCTGGGGCGTGGTAAACGATTCCGCCCTGGCGATGATGATAAGGCGCATAAACCATCTCCGCTCCACCTACGGCAAAAACGAAGAAGCGGGCTCGTCCCATCGTGAGTATCTACACTACTGCCTTCTGGAGTTAGAGGTGGAGATGAACCGCAACCGGCTCAGCCGGGCGCTGAACGCACCCTAAAATCCACCCTTCGGTTTTCGCAGGGTGAAAACATGGGCGAATTTCTCAAAAAACACTTGACAAGGGGTATCAAATATGTTAGTTTTGCGTGTTAAGGACACCTTGCGAAAGGGGGTGTAACAAATGAGAAAGTTCATCTCAATCCTTTTAATCCTCACCGTTGCCAGTATGGGTCTTCTCTTCTTAAGCTGTAAGAAGGAGGAGGCTGTGGAGGAGGAAGCTGCTGTGGAGGAGGAAGCACCCGCGGAGGAGGAAGCTCCGGCTGTGGAGGAAGCTCCGGCTGAGGAGGCTCCAGCTGAGGAGGCTCCAGCTGAGGAGGCTCCGGCTGAGGGGGGCAAGTAATCCATCGCCCAATGCTTTAGTCGAAGTCTTTGAGAATGCTACTTTGCAAGAAGTGTACAAAAGGAATCATCATTCAAAAGAAGTAGCAAATAGGGGAAGGATCTATGTCCTTCCCCCCATTTTTTATATCATTATAAACCCTCCTGCCCAGCACCCTCTATCTCTCCTTCTCCAATCGCAACTGCTCGTGTTCCACATAGCTTTCGGAAAAGTGGTGGGAACCGTCCCCGCAGGAGATAAAAAATAGATAATCAACATCTGCGGGCGCAACAGATGCGATAAGTGATTTCAACCCCGGGGAGCAGATAGGTCCCGGGGGAAGCTTGTTATACCTATAAGTATTATACGGATGGTCCACCTTCAAGTCCTGAATGGTGATGCGCTCATCGGTCTTGCCAACCGCATAGAGGACCGTGGCGCAGGACTCCAGCCGCATCCCCCTCTCCAGCCGGTTGTGGAAGACCGCCGAGACCAGCGCCCGCTCCTCGTCCAACAGCGCCTCTTTCTCTATTATTGAAGCCAGGGTCACTATCTGGTGCATGCTCATCCACGAATCCTCCGCCGCATCCGCCAGCTCCTCCCGCCACACCTCAAGGAAGCGTCCCACCATCATCTCCACTATCTCCTCAGCGGTGCTCTCCTCACTCACCTCATAGGTGTCAGGGAAAAGATAGCCCTCCAGGCTCTCATTTGCCTCAGCGGGCAGTCCCGCAGGTAGCTTCACATCTTTGAGCGCCCGCTCAAACTCCAAAGTGGTGCAGATTCCCTCCCGTTCCAGAATCTCCCCTATACCTATAAGGCGAGTTCCCTCCGGGATGGTGAAGCGCTTGGTGTGAACCTGACCCGTGGAGATGATGCCGATTATCTGTTGAGTGCTCATTGAGGGGGAGAGCGCATAACTTCCCGCTTGCAGACTATCATCCAACCTCTTCAACTTAGCCCAAAGGCGGAAAGCCCAGGCGCTTCTTATCAGTCCCTCTTCCTCCAGCAGTTCGGCGATTTCGCCGGCGTCGGCTCCCTCGGGGATGCGCACCAGCTTCGGAGAGACCTCCTCCTCGCTCACAGGGGAAAGGAGGCAATGAAGATAATCGTAGATGAAATAGCCGGCAAGGACTGTAGCAAGCACCAAAACGAAGAGGATGATGCTATACCTGACTCGTCGTTTCCTTTTGCTCGTTCTCTTTTTCACCATGGTCAGCACCCCTACCAGTTGCGGTGTTCTGCGGTTGAGCCGTAGCCGGCCTCAGCTGGAGGAGGACTCCAGCCCACAACCTCCCCGCCCGCACTGACCCGACAGAGTCCTCCGCTCCCGGCAAACCAGAAACAGTCACCAAAAAACTCAATATCCCGGATGTAGCCGTCGCCTAAACCCCGGCGGGCATAGAGATAGCACACCACCTCTCCCTTATCAAAATCATAAACATTTATTCCCACCGAACGGACGGAGAGTACCGCCCAGGGTGAAAGAGCACAGATGGCCCAAATATCGGTGTGGGAGAGACCGTCCCCCCAGGTGATGTTGCCCACCACACCCTCTCCCGGTTTATAGATATCCAATCCACCCTCCCAGGTGCCCACAAAGAGCGATTGGCTGGTGGGCTCCAGACTGAAGATGAAATCCGAGGCTAACCCGTCCTCCTCCCGGCTCAGGCGGTTAACAATGCGCCAATCACGAGGGTCAACCACAGCCACGCCCCCGCCGAAGGTGCCGACATAGACCAGTCCACCCAACTGAGCCAGGGCGAAGACCCGATTGTTGCCCAAGCCGTCGGGGATAGTTAGACGGCGGGTCTCCTCCCCATCCATTACAAAAAGCCCTCGCTCGGTGGCTGCAAAAAGCGTTCCATCAACCACAAGCAGGTCGTTTATCTGCGGCTCCGGCTCCATCAGGGGAATGGGCTCTGGCGTTGCCAGTGGCTGAGCGGTGGAGCAGGCGAATAAACCCCGCTTGGTGCCGCAATAGAGGGTGTCGTCGTCAAGAGCCAGAGAGAATATGCGCGTCCCGGGTGGGAAGAGATCCACTCTCAGAGGACCGTCTTGCGGGGAGAAAGTCGCCAGACCGTCGCCGGTGCCTATCCATAGCCGTTCCTCCCCTCCCACCAGGGAGAACACCGCCGGATGGGGAAGGAGGTCAAAGGGGTTATCTATGGGGACGGCGATATCCTCGGCAGGGTAGTAGATGTAGGCTCCGTCCTCACCGCCCACCCAGAGCTTGTCACCGTCAGCCTCTAAGGAGGTGATGGTCCCCATCGGTAAACCCTCATTTGAGCCCAGGAGGGCATATTCATCGCCCTTCTCCAACAGGTAAAGGCCCTTATCGGTAGCGGCATAGAGCTCATCGCCCACATAGGCTAGAGCGCGTACTTTCCCGGCATCCGCAGAAAATTCCTCCGCGCCGGATACAGCCCCCGTGGTTGTGTTCAACCTATACAATCCCTCGCTCGTCGCCAGCAGGAGGGTATCTTCGCCTCCCCTCTCCGGGATTATATCCAACACCTGAGCAAGACACAAATCTTCGGGAAGGTCGTACTTGCGCCAGGCTTCCTCCTCCACCCGACGGCAGAAGATGCTTCCTACCCCGCCGAACCAGACCCCATCCTGCCAAACTAAAGCGCTGTAGAGGTCGTTGAGCAATAGCCCCTGGGGGCGGAGAAGGAAGCTCCACAGTTCCCTCGGCTCCCTCTGCTGCGCCGATTGCCAGCCAACCTCATCTACTTTAGGTGATGGAGGCGCAGGTGAGTAGATGCGCAGTCCCTCATAACAGCAGAAGTAGGTCCGTCCCCCGGCTGAGGTTATAGCGGTTACATCGGTCTGACGGTAGCGAGCGGGAGCCACCTCAAAATGGAGGCGCATGGAGACCGTATCCAATCTGGCTATACCGTTGAAGGTCCCCACCCACAGGCGTCCGCTTGCTGAATCATAATGGAGGGTGCTAGTCAGGTTGTGTCCCAGACCGCTTGCTGAATCCAGCTTGCCCAGCACCTCCCCACTCTCGCGACTCGTCCAGAAGATCCCCCCACCGTAGGTGGCGAAGAAGACCCTATCCTCCACCATCTCAATATCGGAGATATACCCCTGGCTGGTGATGGCGGTGATGGAGATATTATCCCAGAAGGAGTCCTCTACTTCCGAGAACGCTTGTTCCGGGACGCTGAGCACCGAAAGTATTATCAGGAGGAGAGCGGTATGGGTGGTCCTTTCAAATACGGGCTTAAAAGCCATCGCCCTCCCTCACACAGATGTAGGCGATGGCGTCGGTGGAGCGCAGTTGGGCGATGCCCGGCTTGAAATTGACATAGTCCAGATACCACGGCGGTCGGTCCTGCACCTCCACCCCCAGCTCCACCTCAAAGTGAAGATGGGGCGGAGTGCCGGCGGCGTTGCCGGTCGCTCCCACCTCGGCTATCTTCTGCCCCGCCTCCACAACCTGTCCGGCATAGACCTCCCTTTCGGACATATGCAGATAGTAGGTATAGACGCCGTTGCCGTGGTCTATGGCGATCTTATGTCCGGGACCTCCCTTGGGGGTGAAGACGGAGAGGATGACCACTCCATCGGCGGCGGCGAGCACATCGGTGCCCTGGGGAGCGAATATGTCCACACCGTAATGATTGGGGCGCAGAAGGCAGCGAAAGTCACTCTGACCGTACTGTTCGGCATATTCCAGGGAATGGAAGTTGCAGTCGGCGACCGGGAAGATGAGGTCAATGTCCCGATAGAGTTCATCCAGGGTAAGGGAGTCGGCATTGGGCAGGGGGGGCAGATGAAGTTTTCCGTCGGCGCCGATATAATCGAGCTCTACCACATCATCAGCCGACCGAGCGGTGATGGGGACTGTAAGCGAAAGCGATAATAATATAATTGTTGTTTTCAAGAATCGCCTAGAGGTCGGTGGCAATCTTCCAGCCCTCCGCTTCTTTTATCATATGCACCACCCGCTCCTCCTTACCCACCTTATATTTGACCTTGGCGGTCAATTGCACCTCGCTGATGGTCACTGTTGAGTGGGCAAACGCCTTCTGGGACTCCCGCAGACTCAGGATGAACAGCTCCTTCATCTCCTTAGAGGTGAGCTGGGTATTTGGTCCCGTGGCTACCAATGCATCTTGCGAGTAACATTTTATCGCCCGCTCGTAGTCCCCCTCCTTCATAGCCTGAGTGAACTCCATTATGGTGCTCTCCGGAGTAGCGTAAGGACCCTCATCAGGAGATGTTCCACAGGATGCGACCGTCGCTAAGATTAGAATCGTCAAAGGAAAGATAATCTTTCTCATCATTTTTCCTCCTGGAAAACGATAGGGCATCCGAGATGCCCCAGCGAGTTTTCCGTATTGTAATTGAAAAAGGGCGGGTTGTCAAGTGGGTGAGTGCCGATGCCGAGCCACTTCAAAATTTCACAAATACATCCAGGCTCCTACCCCCCATCACCTCCCACCGCCTATTATTCCCCCTATCACCTGCAGAGCCCGCTCCACATCATCGTCATCTATATCCTTATGACATACCATACGGATAGTATCCTCGCCTAGATTTAGAAACCACACTTTTTCCTTGTGCGCCTCCTCCCCCAACTGGGGAGCGTTCAGGTGAGCTCCCTCACCCAACCGAAAATAGACCATATTGGTATCCACCTCATCGGGGTTAAGCTCTATTCCGGTGATGTCGGTAAGTCCCTCCGCCAAACGCTTGGATCGCTTATGGTCTTCAGCCAATCTCTCTATATTCTCCCGCAGAGCGACCAGACCACAGGCGGCGATTATCCCCGCCTGGCGCATGGTGCCCCCTAAAAGTTGACGAACCTTCCTGGCCTGCTCAATAAAATCCTCGCTTCCACAGAGAACTGACCCCACCGGACAGCAGAGCCCTTTTGAGAGACAGAACATCACCGAATCAGCCGGCTCGGCAAGCTTTTTGGCGGGAATCCCGCTTGCCACCTGGGCATTGAAGATGCGGGCTCCGTCCAGGTGGACGGGAACCGACGCCCGGTGGGCTATCTGCGAAAGCTCAACGATATTCTCCTGGGGAATAACCCGCCCGCCGCCAAGATTATGGGTGTTCTCCAACCAGAGCAGTCCGGTTCCCGGTGTGTGACTGTCGCCGACACGCAAACGCCGGGCAACATCATCGGAAGCCATCAACCCCCGCTCTCCGGCAATGGAGCGCATCTGCAAACCGGCGTAAGCCAGCCCTGCCAGCTCAAAGTTCAGGGTGTGGCAGTCCTCATCAAGGATGACCTCCTTGCCCGGGGGGCAGTGCACCCTTCCGGCAACCTGGTTAGCCATAGTCCCGGAGGGACAGAATAACCCAGATTCCTTACCCATCATCTCCGCAGAAAGCGCCTCCAGCTGCAAGACCGTGGGGTCGTCGCGGAAGCAGTCGTCGCCGAGCGGTGCGCTCGCCATAGCCTCATACATAGCCGGAGTGGGCCAGGTTACGGTATCGGAGCGAAAGTCGGATATGTCGTTATGTGCCATGGTTACTCCTTCATTACAAATTATATTTCGCCAGCTTCTCCTCCCCACAAGTCCCTTCCCTCCCACCAGTCGGGTATATCCTGTCCCAAAAAAGATGCGATTGTGGGGGGAAGATCCAGCAAGGTGAGGTTAGCCGCTTTGATAGGCAGATTGGAGATAAGCAGGCTCGGTAAAGCCTGCGGGTGGATGGAGAGATGCTCCCCGCTCCAACTGCCCTGGTTCTCGGAAAAGACCTCTCGGGGAATGCGGTCAGCCTCCTCGTAGCCGGAGGCGAAACCGGGCGCAAAATCCACCATCAGCTGGGGGGTTTTCTCAAAGAACTCCCCGCTGAATATTACCCGCCCGTAAGTGATGTCCTTGACCACCGGGCTGTTCCCGTGCTTCAGGCACATCAGCGCCTCTCTCGCCTCCACCAAATCCTCCTCAGCCCTTCTCCCCTGCTGGTAACCTTCATAATTACGGTTGAGATAGACGCTTCCTCCCCCCAAAGAATAGACCCTGGTCCTGTTCCAGTCAACCTTATCCCAGAAATCGTGAAGCCCTATCTGCGGAATGCGCACCCCTTCCTTGAGATGTAGTAATCCCCTCTCCAGAAAATAACGATTGAGGCTTACCAGGTATGATACCCGGCGCTGACCGCTGTCCCCGGCGACGATGAGCACATCATCCTCACCGATCCTCTCCAGGATGCGACCTACTAAACTGTCCAGCAGGCGGTAGAAGACGAGCAACAGCTTACCCTGGGAGCTGGATTCTTTCGGGGAGCGCTTGCGCAAATTCCCCCATACCACATGCTGGAGGGCGTCAATAATTCTTATGTTGAGGGCAAGCAGTCTGCTACCCGCCAGCCGTGGGTGGAGAAGGTTCCCCTCCAAGGCGCGCAAGAAAGCCTCGGAGGAGAGGCGCATGTTCTGCTCCAGGATTTGGCTCACCCCCATCATATCCAGCATCCCCGATGAGTGGGCGGCGGCGATGAGCCGGGGGTCAGTAAACGGAAGGTCACCGAGGATACGAATAAGCTTGGTGGCGTAGAAGCGGGGCTGGGATAGGTGATAGGGGAAGTCCATGGGATGGGGCAGGACGCCGGGTATGAAGATGCGCAGGTGGGGGGTTATGGAGGAGAGGAGTAAGCGGAGCAGGGCGCGTCTGGGGCGACGCAGCCAACCGACGAAGGCGACCTGAAGGGGCTCGCTCAACTTGCCCAACCGAGCCTTTACACTACGCCTGTGGGAATGAACCACCGCCCGCTCCTTATCGGGCTCAATCACTATGCGCAGTGGAGCGGAGGTAAAGTTCGGTCCCGGCAGGCGCAGGGAAACCGTATTTTCGGCTACCTGCACTCCGATAACCTGCCCCTCGGCAAGCTCGTCTTTCCCGCCGATCTCACTGGTCAGCAGGAGGGGAGATGCCAAACCCTCAAAACTTGAGGGGAGACAGCCTGCGAGCAGATGTCCTTTTATGTGTGGTGCGGGAAAGGTGTGGGGAAAGCCCATCATCACCGGACGGATGTCCTTTTTGAAGGTGGAGAAGAAGTAACCTCTCTCCAGGAGGGGGAATATGCCCGCCCTACCCAAGCGATGAGGTATGACCACCAACTCCGGCAACCGAGCCCGTTTGTGGTCTCCATCCATTCGGGGAAGGGCTAGATGTCCGTGTTCGGCGGGGTTTACCCCGGTGAGGAAGGAAGCCCAGGATGCGGAATGCTGGTTTGGGCGAAGGGGCATAAGTCGGCACAGGGTTCCTCCTGCCGCCAGCTTGGACATATGGGGCAGGAACCCTTTATCAAGCCAGTATTCGGTCAAAGAGGCGTCCAGACCGTCAACGCCCAAGAAGATGACCCGTCCTTTGGAACCATCGGCCATAGGAAGATGGACCCCCAAAAAAATTTCCCCCAATATTAGGGCTTGGGGGAGGATAAATCAACCGAAAAAGTAGGCGGATTACTTGGGTTGGAAGGTGAACGGATAGCTTATGGTAACATCGCCGGCTAAAGTGGGAGAGAAGTGGGCGCCGCGGATTGCGCTGACGATGGCGCTTTCCAACCTGGAGTTGTTGACATTGGAGGAGATGACATAGGCGTTGGTAACCGAGCCCCCTCCGCTTATGGTGAAGCCGACTACCACCTTGCCGGAGATTCCCGCAGTCTTGCCCAGCTCTTTGTTGTAGGTGGAGGTGATGGAGCCCATCACCCCATAGACCCCGCTGGAGATTTTGTCCGCTGTGCGTGCGGTGTCATCCTTACCGGCGCCGTCTATGGAGAGCGGTCCGGTGATGTTTACCGTCCCCAGGGAGGTCTCAATATCCGGCTCTATCGGTTCAACTTTCGTCTCACCTGTCTCACCGATCTCCTCCTTCAGCTTATCCCGCTCCTCCTTCAACTCCTTCAGCTCCTCGGAGATACCGGAGATGGCAGAGAGGTCCTGGTCCTCAACGGCTTTAACCAACTTCTCCTCCAGGGCGACGATTTTGGCATCCAGCATATCCAGCTGGTCCAGCTTGATCCGGTATTCTTCCATCTGATGTAGATAATTGATGAAAAGAGGAATTCCCACAGCCAGAGTTACCAGCACCACAGCCCCGGCGATGATTATGGGTATGCGCCGGGAGCGCTTGACCCGGGTGGTCATCTGGGAGAGTTCCTCCTCCTCCTTCTCCAACCGCTGGCGTTCATCTTCCAGATGCTTACGTTCATCCACCAGCCGTTTATACTCCTCGGAGCGCTTGGCGACCTCATCAGCCAGCTCCTCCTTCATTCTGGCTTCCTCTTCCTCCAGCTTCTTGCGCGCTTCCTCCAGCTCCTGGCGCTCCTGCTCTATCCGCTCCCTCTCCTCAACCCGTCCATCAGGGGTGAGCACCATCGCCGGTTTCCCCTCACGAACCACACCCAGCCAGCCAGAGAATGCTTCTTTCCTCTGTTCGTCCTCCTTGGCATCAAAGAGAGCCTTGAGGTGCACCAGGTTCTTAGCCATCACCCAGTGGGTCTTGTCCTCCATGCGGATGAAGTCTTCCGGGGTAAACTCTCGCCTGTCAATAAGCTCCTTGACCTGCCCCACGGTCAAGGGACCCCTCTCTTCGCCCTCTATTCGCAGGAATAAATTTCCCTCTTCAGCCATAACAGCGCTCCTATAAAAGAATGAGCTAGACTTACTCAGATATTATAAATTGGCCTATCACAGCAATACTACCACCATCCACCCTCAGCCCCCTACTCCCCGAACTCCACCTCATCGCTCTGACCGGTGTCGGTATCGGCGGGGGTTATGCGGAAGAGGATGCGCTCCTCTCCCACTGTGGTGGGTATGTCGTCTCCCCTCAGCCAGGAGATGGTGTTAGTGCCGGAGCTGAAGCCGGAGGTGTTACCCTCAATTGTCGCCGGATTCCAGGAGAGACCGGCGTCCTCGGAGAACTCGCAGAGCAATTCGCAGGGGTCGCCTTCTACATCGGTGAGGGTGAACTCTATCAGGGAGATGCCGGTATCGGTGTCGTGGCTGTGCCCGGTGATGGAAACCGAAGGCGGGGAGTTGTTGTCCACCACAAATGAACCGCTCACCACCGCAGCCCCCTCCTTGGTGTCGGCAGGGATTACCCGCAGGCGCACATCGCTGTGCTCCGTATCCCCCAAGTCGTGGTAGGCATCCCACACAAAGGCGCCCACATAATCTTCGGGGTAGATGTTCTCTCCTCCCCCCACTATCGTCGCCCTCTTCCAGGTCCCGCCGCCATCAATTGAGTAGTCAACCACCAGGTCAACCACATCCCCCTCGGGGTCGTAGATGGTGTAATCTATCTCCACCTGCTCCTTCTGTTCCGTCCAGGGATTGATCAGGGTTATCTGCGGAACTCTGTTCAGGTCCATATCGCCGACCGCAACCTCGGTGCTAAGCCCCATCTTCACATCCGAGGGGGTGATGCGGAAGCGCACACCATGAAGAACCTGTCCCCCTACATCCGTAACCGCCGCCCAGATGACCACCCCACTGTAATCCTGGGGTTGCAGGTCGGTGGAGAGACCCAGGATGGTGGCAAGCTCCCAGCTTCCGCCGTCATCCAACGAATACTCGCAGATGAAGGAGAGTGTGTCCCCCTCGTCGTCGGATAGCTCATAGGGGATCTCCACATCACCGCTGTCAGCCACCCGGGGAGAACCCAAGATGACCCGGGGTGAGGCGTTGTTATCCAGGTTGAAGTTGGCACTTATCGCCGGCTCACCCCTATCCGCATCCGCAGGGGTAAGGCTGAAGACCGCAGTAGTCAGTCCCATCCCCGGCAGGTCGCTTGAGGAATGCCAAGTCAGCTGTCCACGGTAATTCGCCGGGGAGATGTCGGTGGTAATTCCGGAGAGGGTAGCCTCACTCCAGGTCAAGCCGCCGTCCAAGGAATATTCACCGAAAAGCTTCACCAGGTCGCCCTCGGGGTCGGAGATGGTGTAGCTTATGGGCACATCTCCACTGGCACCCTCCAGAGGGATATCCACCGTCACCTGGGGTGAGGTGTTGTTGTCCAGAACGATGCCCGTAATTTCACCCACTTCACCCACATTCTCATCGGAGGGAATGATGCGCAAAGCCACTCTCTCGCTATAAGTATTTGCCATATCCTTCTCCGAGAGCCAGGTCAGGGTGCCGGCATACATCATACTGTAGATATCCTGGGTGTCGCCCTCATAGGTAGCGGGATACCAACTGGCGCCGTCGTCCGGGGAATATTCCAGCGTTATGTTCACCAGGTCGTTCTCAATATCCTCAATGGTGTAATAGACCAAAACATCCCCGAAGATCTCATAGTCAATGGGCTCCAGGGTAACTCTTGGGGGAGTGTTGTTGTCCACTCGGAAATCGTCGGTCTCGTCCATCTCCCCCAAATCTTCATCGGCGGAGATGATGCGGAAGCGCACCGCAGAGGAGTCCAGACCGGGCATGTCATAAAGCGAATCCCAACTGATACTGCTGGAATACCCAGCGGGGGTTATACCACTGGTAGCCCCCTCCAGCTTGGCGGGGTCCCAGGTCTGACCGCCGTCCAGGGAGAACTCACCGCTTATCTTCAAGGTATCACCTTCGTTATCGGAGAGGGTATAATTGATTGCGACCATACCGGCGGTAACTTCCGTGGGAGTGGCTACCACGACCGAGGGCGGTGCATTGTTGTCCACGAACATTCCGGCGGTAACCCCCATAGAGCCCTCATCCTTGTCGCTGGGGACGACTTTGAAAAGGATGCCCTTCTGGTCCACCCCGGCCAGGTCGGCGGCGGTATTCCAGGTCAGAGTGCCGAAGTAGTCGTCCGGTCCTAATCTCTCGCTCATTTGGGATACGGTAGCCTCCTGCCAGCTTGCCCCTCCGTCAAGGCTGTATGAGGTTTGCAGACTGACCATATCGCCTTCATCGTCGGCGATAACGTAGTCAACCAGAACATCCCCCTCAATCTCCTCGGGAATGTCGGATACGGTGATGTCCGGTGGGATGTTGTTGTCCAGATGGAAGGGATTGCTTACTCCCGACTCGCCGGGGTCGTTGTCGCCGGGGACCACCCGCACCAGCACATCCTCCTGGTCCAGACCAGGTAAATCCAGGCTAGAGTTCCACACCACACTACCGCTGTAGTCGGTCGGCTCCAGATTGACGGTGCTGCCAGCGACGGTAGCAATATTCCAGCTCTGCCCACCGTCCGTAGAATACTCCACCTCTAAGGAGAGGACATCGGAGTTGGGGTCGGTCAGGGTAAACTGCAACGGCACATCCCCGCTCTCCTCCTCAGTTATAGCCTGCAACTGTGCAGAGGGCGGGGTATTATTATCCAGGTGGAAGGGACCTACGGTGCCCTCAAAGCCGGGGTCTATATCAAATGGGGTGACCTTGAACATAATATCCGACCGGTCCACATCAGGAAGGTCCTTATCGGAGACCCACCGCACCACGCCGGAGTAAGTGGTGGGGTCTATGGTGGTCTCGGTGGCTACCGTGGCTTGATACCAGGTAAAGCCACCGTCGGGGGAATATTCGCACAAAATCTCGTTGGCGTCCTTCTCCTCGTCGGTGATGGTATAGACCACATCAACTATGCCAATCTGCTCCTGCTCAAGCTCGGCAAGCTCCACCGAAGGACGCTCGTTGTTGTCCAGGTGGAAATTCTGGGTCTCTCCGAAGATACCCTCATCATTATCCCATGGAATGGCCCGGAAGCGGATGTCTGTCTGGTCCACCATAGGAATGTCGTCCTTGCTATGCCAGTAGAGGGAGCCGATGTAGCCGGCGCTGTCTATCTCGTCAGTTAGCCCGCTGACTGTGGCTGGCCACCAGGTCTCTCCTCCATCCTCGGACCACTCGCAGACCAGACTGACGGTGTCGTTCTCTTCGTCGTGGATGGTATAGTCAATGAGAATATCGGAATACTGTTCGCCCTCCGGAGTGCTGACCAGAATATCCGGCACCAGGTTGTTGTCTATGTGGATGGGGCTGGAGAGAGAGGGCTCTCCAGAATCCAAATCTGAAGGGGTGATGCGGAAAATTATCTGGTCGTAGTCCACACCCTTGGCATCAACCAACGAACTCCAGATGACCGAGCTCTTGTATTCGGAAGGGGAGATAACCATGTAGTCGCCGATGATGGTGGCAAGGTTGAAATTCATCCCCCCGTCTAAAGAGAACTCACAGTATATACTGCAGACATCCCCCTCCACATCGCTTATGGCGAAGGGGATGGTTACATCACCGGTGGTCTTCTCCTCAATGACTTCCAGAATAGCCACCGTGGGCGGCTCGTTGTTATCCAGTGCGAAGCTGGTAGTGGTTCCCGGTTTTCCCTCGTCGTTGTCATGGGGAACGATCATGAACTGGGTGGTATTGCTGAACAGATTGGGGACATCCTGCATAGAATGCCAGACGAGAGAGCCGATATATTCACTCTCGTCTATGTCCGCCAGAGCGCCGGACACGGTCGCCTCACTCCAGTTTACACCGCCGTCAATAGAATACTTACATAACAGGCTGATCTCATCCTGCTCCATATCGGAGATGGTGTAGAAGACCTCCACATCCTCGCTCTGCTCGCTGGTGAAATCGGAGAGCAGAACCGAGGGCGGGGCGTTGTTGTCCACATAGATTTCCGGGGAGACTGCCGGTTCGCCGTCATCGGAATCTGAGGGAGTGATGCGGAAGAGCACCTCCGTTGAATCCACCCCCAAAAGGTCCACCAACGAATCCCACAGAATATTACCATCATAATTGGCAGGTTTGATATCGGTCAACAAACCGCTCACCGTGGCGTTTCGCCAGATAGCCCCGCCATCGTCTGAGTATTCGCAGACCAGGGAGACCCCATCCCCCTCTGGGTCGGATATGCTGAAGGTTATCGGGAACTCACCATACTGCTCCTCCTCCAACATATGGATAGTCATCTGTGGGGTCTGGTTGTTGTCCAGGTGGAAGTTACCTGAGGTGTCCAGTTTTCCCTCGTCTTTATCCTTGGGTATTATTCTGAACTGGAAGGTGCGGCTGTCCGTTCCAGGGGCGTCCAGCTCACTCTTCCAAACGATACTGCCCTCATATTGAGACAGGGGGATACCATCTACCTGCCCCTCTACCGTAGCCTGCTGGAAGTTCTCCCCGCCGTCGGCGGAGAAGAGACAGGCTATGGATAAGGCATCCTCCTCCCTGTCCCTCAGCTCATACACAACGGTAACATCCCCGCTGACCTCCTCATATATATCGGAGACCAGGATAGCAGGCATCTTGTTGTTGTCCAGATGGAAGATGTTGGACCGGGTGGGGATGCCCGGGTCCAGGTCCATCGGTGTTACCTCAATTATCACCGTCTCGCTGTCCGTGTAGGGTTCGTCACCGTCGGACTCCCAGGAGAAGGAGCCGGTATCATACCTGCTGGGGCGGATCGCCTCCAACTGACCGGTGGTGGACGCATCCTTCCAGGTCTCTCCCCCATCAATTGAATAGCGCACCTTGAGGTCAATTATATCGCGCTCCGCATCGTGGATGCTGTATTTGAAGACCACATCACCGCTCACCTCTCCCTCCACCTCGGTGAACTCAATCGTGGGAGTTACATTATTATCCACATGGAAAACAGCGGTCTCACCGCCGGTCCCCACCCCGTTGGCGTCGCTGGGAATTACCCTGAACTTGACCGACTTCAGCTCCCTGAAATCACGCCGCTCGTCAGCAAGAATATCGGGGTCGGTAGTCCCCCGCCTCTCCTCCGGACCCTTCATATCGTAGTTGGAATCCCAGATGATAGAGCCCCTGTATTCGCTGGGACCGATTCCGGTGGTCTTGCTGATCACCTTGGCTTCATACCAGCTCTTGCCGTAATCCAGAGAATATATGGGGCGCATGTCCAGGATATCCCCCTGGCGGTCGGAGAGGATATATTCTATGACTACTTCCCCGGAAACCTCCTCGGTGATGTCGGTGAGGGTGATTGAGGGAAGCTCGGCGACACCGCCGGAATAGCCGTAGATGGAACAACGCCAGGGTCCCTGCTTGAACTGTGGCCAGGGCATGTCGGCTCGGATGGCCATGGAGTTGGTCAGCTCAAAGCAGTAGAGGATGTTGTCCGAGGAGGGAATCAGAAGCTCCAGGTTACTGTCGCCGTCAATATTGCCCAAGGCGGGGGCGCTGGTGATACGGTAGATGTCAATTCCCCCCACAAGGAACGGGAAGCCCTCGGAGGTGAGCTGGTTGCCATAGCCGTCAACTGCATAAATATAATTGTTGTTACTCCCTATCAGGGCATCAACGACGCCGTCCGAATTGATGTCAGCCAGAACCACCGAGGAGTTCAGAAGCCTTCCGCCCAGATAAACACCCGGCACCTCAATGGTATCACCGCCGTAGCTCTCTTCCTCGTGGGTCCAGCCGGCGACAGGCAAGCCGTTGCCGTCAAAGGCGTAGATGTAGCCGTCTCCGGAGCCGAAGACCACCTCCAAGACATTGTCGTTGTCAATATCTCCCAGAGCCGGGGAGGAGAAGTTGAGCTTGTAGGTGGTGGTGACCGGCCAGCCGCGCACTGCAACCCCGTTACTTTCAAAGGCATACATGGAGAAGTCGTCGGAACCGCAGACCAGCTCATAGGCACCGTCTCCGTCTATGTCGCCCATCGCCGGGGAGGAGCGGACGAAGTAGCCGGTACGCTTCTTCCACATAATCTCCGGCTCACCCATACGATACTTGAGCAGATAGATATAGCCGTCATCGCAACCCACGGCTATCTCCATCACATCATCCTGGTCCATATCCCCCAGGCAGGGGGAGGACTCTATCGCCGCACCGGAGGAGCCCAACTGAAACGGAAAACCGGATAGTAAAAAACCGCTTGCGTTCCAGGCGTAGAGGTAGCCGTCAGTGGTGCCCACCAGGATGTCGTTTTGCAGATCACCGTCAATATCCCCGATGCACGGCGTGCAGTGTATCGCCGCAGAACACTCCTGCGGCCAGCCGGGGAGGTTGGAGCCGTTGCCGTTGACCACATAGACATAACCGTCCTCGGAGCCGAAGACCACCTCAAAGGCTGAATCGGCATCAAGGTTGCCCGCAGCCGGCGAGGCATAGACCGCTCCCGCAGCAGGATAGGGCCAACCGGGAACAAACATCCCCGAGGAGTTAAAGGCATAGACCATACCGTCCCGCCCGCCGATGACCACCTCGTCAATCCCATCGCCGTTTATGTCCGCGATTACCGCGCAGGAGAGATTCTCCGTTCCCTGGCCGATAAACTGCTGCCACTGGTCAATGAACCCGCCGTAGCTATAAGCCCACAAAGAAAGCAGGGCTACGGCGGTAAAAAACGCCGTCAAGCCCCACCTTATGCGGAAATGAGAGGAGTGCGGATAACTCATATTCATCCAAGCCGCCTTTCCCCGATAAGACAAATCACCACTAACTATCCCTTTGGGGAGATGATTGAGGATAGAAGCTTCTCAGATAAAGCTCAAAGCACTTCCCGTTAATAATACCATTAAGGGTTTTAATAGTCAAGGTTTGTTAAAGCAAAGGGTTGCCTTGAGAGAAACAGCACTTTACCGCTTCTTTGGGTCTCCCCGGACAAAACCCAACATGAAAGTTAGGGTTATCTAGTCCTTGAGCACCCTGTCCTTTACAAACGGGTCAAAGACGACGAAGTCGGCGTGATGGACGATGATAGCCTCCGGCGTTCGGGGGAAGAGGTCGCCCTCGCCGGCGTGAACGGCAATGATGTGCTGAACCTCCTCGGGAAGACCAGCCTGCATAGCCAAGCCCACACCGCTGAAGGGGTGGCGCAACAGCTTTCCCCTGCGGGTCTTTGCCCATCCCCCTTCGGCGCTCCTGCCCACCTCTATCAGTTTGGCGACATCGCAGAGCAGGGCGCCGGCTTTCAGAATGTCCATATTTACGGGTATAGCACCCGTAATATACTCGTTCATCGCCTCGGCGGTGCGCACGCAGATGTGATAGACACAGCGCAGTTTGTCGGCGAAGCTGACCTCAGTCTCCACCAGGGCGGTGAAAGCCATCTCGGTCATATCCCGGGGGCGCTTGCCCCCCTCCTCGCAGGCCAGAAGAAAGCACTTGATGGTTCCCTCCCGCAGTTCGGGGTCGGAAATCTGGTTCAGTTCAGGGATTATCTTCAGCAGTTCCTCGCGCATAGCCCTCCAAATGCGGGAAAAAACTTGGCCTGTTCAATTATGCGAAGATAAAAGAGTTAAGTCAAGGGGGAAATCGGAGGTGGATTTGCAGGTAGAGATAAGTATATATAGGGGGGAAAAAGTAGCCCCAGCTTGAATTATAAAGCTGAGGAGCTTAAAAATAGGTGGTTATCCCTTTATCCTACTTCTCCTTCACCTTCGCCGTTGACCCAGCAGCCTCCACGGAGGGCGCAAACAGAGCCTTAACCTTGCCCAAGCTGATGGGCTGTATGTTACCTATTGAACCACGATGAAGAATGGTCCCGTCATATCCTACTGCCCAAACATGTTCACTACCCCCCCCCTGCAACACCATGTAGATCAACAGTTACGGTACAGTCTTCTATCTCCCAGCTTTGACCACCGTCGTCGCTAAAAAGTATTGTTCCATTAGATCCAACACAACATAATTCATAACTGGGACCCTCTATAGAGTAAAGGTCATCAGTGGTGGGCGTATCCACCAGACTCCAACTTCCACCGTCCCAACGGAGAAAAGTTCTTCCGGCACCGCAAGCTACTGTCAAGTTGTAGTAATCATATACAAAAACACCATATAAATCTTCAGTAGTAGGGGAAGATGGATATAGGCTCCATACCCCATCCTCATAATCCAGGATTGTTCCTCCTGCGCCCACAGCCCAGGTACTATTGGGATTGTATCTATCCCCATGCACAGAGAAAAGGTCTTGTTTAGTAGGCGAGGATTCGTATAGTTCCCAATTTGGGGGGTCTCCACCTCCGTAGATTATAGTGCCGTCAGCACCTACAATAAAACCCCAGTCATCATCGTCAACTATGGCAACAGAGTAAAGGTCTTTGGTAGTGGGTGAGTCAGGAAATGTCCAACTATATCCAAAATACTCAGAGTAAATTATTGTACCTGAAGCACCTACAACATGTGTGTTTTCATCATCTATAGCTCCGAATAAGTCTACCGTTGTAGAGGGCGAAACATCTTCCCAAT
>Ga0114919_10001552_pt1 | contig 18362 bp, 18 predicted proteins | sample BlataG_FD_88682 | JGI IMG/M metagenome (GOLD analysis project Ga0114919, IMG submission 88682) | Deep subsurface microbial communities from Black Sea to uncover new lineages of life (NeLLi) - Black_00105 metaG | ecosystem: Environmental > Aquatic > Marine > Oceanic > Sediment | place: Atlantic... | reverse complement strand
GGCTACTTCGGTTCCTACCTGAAATTCGCAGGATGGGACGCACTTGAAGTCCAAGGCAAAGCTCAATCTGAAGTAATAATCTTCATTGATGGTGATGAATGCAGAGTCCAAATTGAAGACGCCGCACATCTGCCATCTGAGACAGATTTTATTGTAGAAGCCCTTGCCAACAAGTATGCCTTCGAGGAACCCCGAAGCATCTCCGTTGTCTCTTCAGGTCCAGGAGCCGAACATACATGCTTTGGCTGCCTAAACTTCTCATGGTACGACGCAGGAAGGAAGATGCATAGATTCAAGCAGGCGGGAAGAGGAGGCATAGGCACAGTCCTGCGAGATAAAAGAATAAAGGCAATCGTCGTCAAATATTCAGGCAAAATATCCGTTGAATCCAACAATCCAGCCTTTCCTGAACTCGTTAAACAGATAGGGATAGCCTACAACAAAGAAATCAGAACTCTCGACCCCAAGCAGAATGAGATGGCAACCATCGGAACAACCCACCTCGTGACAATAATGAACGAGTTCGACCTCTTGCCCATACACAACTTCAGATTTGGCTCTCATCCTGACGCGGAAAAACTAGGCAGCGAAATCTACAGAAAGAAATTCGAAAGAGGCTTCGATGGCTGTTGGAGCGGCTGTTCAATGGCATGTTCACACGGGGTAAAGGACTACAAACTCGAAACTGGACCCTACAAGGGACAAAGAGTCTTCGTGAACGGCCCCGAATATGAGACGATCGCCGGACTAGGCAGTAACTGCGGCATCTTCAACGCAGATCACATCATCGAGATGAACTACTACTGCGACCTATACGGACTAGACACAATCTCAGTAGGCACAGCTACTGCATTCGCAATGGAATGCTACGAGATGGGGATCCTGGATAAAGAAGCAACTGGAGGTCTAGATCTAAAATTTGGCAATAGGGAAGCAGCTCAAGAACTGCTTCATCAAATGGCGACAGGTAGAGGTTTCGGAGTTGTAGTCGGACGAGGTATACGAGAGATGAAGGAGATCTTCGCTGAGAAGCATAATGCTGATCCAAAGCTGCTACAAGATATTGGAATGGAAGCAAAAGGCTTAGAGTTCTCAGAGTATGTTACGAAGGAATCCCTCGCGCAACAGGGAGGATACGGACTCGCACTAAAGGGACCTCAACATGATGAAGCTTGGCTCATATTCTTGGACATGGTTCACAACCTCATGCCAACCTTTGAACAGAAAGCTGAGAACCTACATTGGTTCCCAATGTTCCGAACATGGTTTGGCCTCAACGGTCTGTGCAAGCTCCCTTGGAACGATGTAGTACCAGAAGACAACAAATTAGCCAGCGAACCAGCAAAAATACCAGCCCACGTCGAAAACTACGTTCGATTCTTCTATGCAGTCACCGGGAAAGAAGTAACCACTGACGACATAATAGTAGCCAGTGAAAGGGTCTACAACTTCCAACGTCTCTTCAACTTACGAATGGGCTTCGGAAGACGAGAACAAGACGCAATACCATATCGGGCAGTTGGACCAGTGACAAAAGAAGAGTATGAAAGCCGCAGTGACAGATATGACAAACAACTTAGAGAGAAAGTAGGCTTTAATCCCGCAGGCAAATCAACAGAAGATAAGCTGGATGCCCTGAGAAAACATCGGGAGGCAGAATACGAAAAATTAAAGGACGCTGTCTATAAGAGACGCGGCTGGGACAAAAACGGCGTGCCAACACCAGAAAAGGTGAAGCGTTTAGGAATAGATTTCCCAAACATTTTAGATCTAATCAGGCAATAACAAACAGGTAGACCGCACCAGATTCCAGGTTTAGAGCGTGTTGTCAACAGGTCCGCCTCTGACAACAAGAACATCTTCTTCTCCTCTTCTGAATCTCTCATATTTCTCCCACAACTTCTCAAGTTTATCTCTCATAAGCAATCAAGAAGAATCAAGCTCAACAAGGCAAATAGACCACATTCAAATATATCCATGGACGCAGGAGGGAAAAGAAGATTAGAATGGACAAGTAGGGCAAAACTTACTGTATCGAATACACCCTGCATAGCCGTGACCCTCATTGAATCAGGCTAAAAGAATTCTCATCTGATAACAATAAATATAAGCACACTACGCCAAAATCCAATTAGCGAGTGTGAGGAATCTTTATCGTTTTAGATAAACGATTTGGAAAGACTCTTCACCTTTCCTTTCTCCCCCCTCCACTCGCTACCTTTCTCACACGTAATAAAAGCATTAGATCCAAGAAAGGAATTACCCACCCCGCCAAATCAAGGTTAAATATTCCAGTTAAGGCGATTTTGAGGAGTATTCATCAACACTTCATATTATCCTATTCGATGTATCTCTTGGTTCAATGATTTTCCTCGCTGTGAACAAAGATGTGAAGCTCAGCTGGAGGACTATTTAAAGAAAATACGAACCACAGACATTCCGCTGAATATATGTTTGCGTACAGCCTTGCCAGAGGAGGCTCAACTCGACAGCCCACGAACGAGAGGCATTAAATCTGCTATTGATTTGATTACGTAAGTAGCTCCTGCAGATGTAAGCTTCCCAGCGGCTTCGTCATCTGAAGCTAGGCCAACTGCTTTCACATTTAATGCTTTAGCACTTACGATGTCTGCAACGCTATCTCCAACCACCACCGTCTCCTCTGCAGCGACACCTAAAGCCTTCAAGGTGGCGTCGAGATGGGCAGGATCTGGCTTCACTCTTGACACATCTTCCCTTGATACTATTGCGTCAAAAAATCGCTTTAGACCGAGATTGCTAAGGATATGCTCTGCGGAATCCCTGCAGTTAATCGTGAAGACACCCAGCTTCAAGTTTCTCTTCTTTAAAGCTCTCACAGTTTCAAGAACGCCTGGAAGAAGTGAAGTTTCGCGAGCTGCCTTAAGTTCATGTTTCCGAGCTATGGAGAGAGCACTCTTATGAACTGAGTCAAACTCAGCATCACTTTTCCCAGAATTCTTCATGTAAATCTTGGCTTTCTTAAGCATCTCAAAGATGCTTTCTCTTATGGATAAGACTGAGGGTGGTAGACCTTGCTTTATGAGGAATTGCATCACCTCTGCCCTGACGGCTTTGACATCAAGATTAAACTCTGCAAGGGTTCCGTCAAGGTCAAAGACAACAGCGCTAATCATCAACGAAGCTCCCTGAGTATTTCCAGATTTCGGGGCATAATGTCACTGTTTGATTGATATAAGTTTCGGTGAATAACTAATCATTGGCACGTGCGAATCGTTGTGCTATTCTGGCACTACATATCTATAGGCAACGTATTTTCCTGCTGTTGGGCTATCTCTGAGAACCTTGACAATGTCCCCTACCTTTGCTCCAATTGCTACGATAGCGGGGTCAGACTTGTTAATCTTTGGTAGCTGATATGGTTTTACACGATACTTCGCAAGAAGCTCCTCTCTTTCTTCAATTTCCAAAATCTCATGTTTGGGCACAAGTTCATGTTCAAAGAGATCAAAGGTAGGAAAAATCTGTGGTATCAGTTCTATCCCGTTTTTGACAGCCTTCTTTCTGGCCGCTTGAGTATATCGACCATTCGTCACGACTATTCCGTTCTCCAACTCTTTCTCTTGCATTAGCTTCACCAACTGATTGACATATTGGACCCCAACGGTGCCTTGAGATGGAATGCAATAAATTACAGCCTTACCCTCTGGCGTCTTTACGAATATGCCCTTGGCATTCTTGAAGTCTTCTTTTTTTGTTACCTTGTACTTCCTCAACTTTATGAGGATTTCAGCTCTTCTCTCTTCCAATGGAGTTGTTTTGCTTATCAATAGAAATCCCCTAGCAACATTGAATACTGGAGAGAAATTGCTTAAACACCCTTAAACTTTGTGCCTAGAGTAGCCTACAGTATCTTTGAACAAGTATAGATACACCATGCCTGAGTGGATATATCTCCTGCAAGCTCCCTTTTTCCTGCTGAGTATCATAGGGGTGAGATGTGTAGTTTCTTGAGTGTATTTCTTAGAAGGGCTTTTGCTGCGTTATCCTATATCTATAATTACTATATACGCCGATTTAGATGGTAGATTAGGCTTCTTTTCGCTTCGTTGTATGGGTTGCAATAAAACTGTACTTTTTTTGTTCTAGGTTAGCTTTTGCCGAAAGAAACCCTTTCCATCCATATTTTTTTACATTTATACTCTACTTAATCAATATAATTGAGAATCGCAACCATTTTGAAGGTCATTGTTCAAGAAGTGATACTGCTCGACTTTGTGCGTGAATAAGCTTATGTACATACTTAACCCATATTTTAATAGGGAAGTTTGTGCGTGCGAAGATTAAGTTCATTCTTTGGTTTGCCATTCCGATATTAGTTTACACCATATGCTTTATAGCAATCATGGTACCTTTCTTGGCTTACAATGCGCAGATACGAGGGCAATCCACATCCATAGCAGAAATTATCAACTGGTATTTCATCTGCATGCATGCTCGCACGCGTATTTAGATCATAATTGTACATCTAGAGTTTCTTCCGCAAGTCATAATAATTTAGTAAGCCTAAGTGTATTTTCACCGTTTGGTTAAGGATTGGAGATATTATGAAAAGACTTGTGTTTTTCTTTTCTTTCTGTTTGCTTACCTTTTCCATGTTGAATGGAGTAAAATTTTTTCCATTTGCGAATGGGCGTTCGTATCCTTGGACACAGGTCTCTCTTAGGTCAGTTTTCATATTGAACACAAGCAATGTATGGGCAGTTGGTTCAAGTGGCACTATCCTGCGATGGCAAGGTCTTGCTTGGAGACCAGTTACAGGTCTTACTGAGGCATGGCTGCAATCGGTCTACATGAATAACGAGACTGATGGCTGGGCAGTGGGTCAAAGTACAATCATTCATTGGAATGGAACTTTCTGGGAAACTGCTCCAAATCCAACAGGGGAGGATTTATATGACATATTTATGGCTAATCAGAACGATGGCTGGGCAGTAGGTCAGGATGGAAACACTATCCGTTGGAATGGTACAACCTGGAGCGCAATTTCAAGCCCAACACCTGAACTTCTCTTTTCAGTTTACATCGCTGATAGCAGTGATGTATGGGCAGTAGGCTCCAGGGGAACAATAATCAATTGGAACGGAACTGCATGGAATAATGTGACCAGCCCCATAACAACCAGTCTTTATGATGTATCTATGGTTACCGGAAATGATGGCTGGGGAGTAGGTAGTGATGGAGCGATAATCCATTATAATGGCACTTCGTGGAGCAACATTACTAGTCCAACCACAAACGGGTTAAGGTCAGTTTTTATGGTGAACTCCACGGAGGGTTGGGCTGTAGGCGATGCAGGAACAGTGATTCGCTGGAATGGAACAGCATGGAATAGTGCGGCAAGCCCCACAACCGGCTGGTTCTTCTCAGTGTTCATGATTGACGAAAACGATGGGTGGGCTGTAGGAGATTTTGGTGCGATAATACAGTGGAATGGGGTTGAGTGGCTTGAAAGTTCTACTTCTATACATCAAGGTGACCTAATTATAAACGGTGACGATGTCTTTGTCATTGAAGATGAACGATTTGACATCAATGGAAGCTTAATTGTAGAGGACAATGGTACACTGATTTTGAGAAATGCTGTAATAAACTTCACACAGGTAGAGAATTATCAGTTTCAAATGATACTTCAAAATCCAGCTAGTGGCAATCCGAGTTTACTGTCTGAAAATACAACAATCACGTCAACCCAGAATCATTGGTTTCTTGTCTCTCTTTTTGATAACAGCACAGCTACCATTTCCAACACTACGATTACAGGTTACTTGAATATTCAAGATTCAGCAATTGCATTTGTTTCCGGTTCAGGAATAAGGTTTCTAACTGTTTCTAAATCCGCTTTTCTATCAGTCTTCAACTGTACAGTCAGTTACACACTCAGTACCAGTTATTCCCCCACTGTATTGATCTCTAACTCTACAATTGCTAAATTAAACTTGGACTTAGATACTGTGAATTGCTCAGTAGGTAATTTCGGACCAGGATTATTTCCTTTCTGGAATTTCGCTCTCAATTGCTCAGCAACAGTTTCTCCAGCGGGTTATGCTCCTAACATCACAATTATCCACAGTACAATAAGCAGCTGGCAACTTAGCATTGAGGGAAAATCCAACGCAACACTAACCAACTCCACCCTTGGAACCCTATTTAGTTATGACAACACCACTATCTGGATGGTAAATAGCACTGCCCTCAACATACAATATCATTTGAAAGGTAAAATCTACGTTTCATGGTACCTTGATGTCCACGTCACAGATTCAATAGGTCAAGATGTCCTCTTAACAAACGTAACTGCTTATTATCCAAATGTATCTCTCTCTGAATCAAAACTAACAGATGTTGATGGTTGGACCAGGTTGACCTTGTTGGAGAAGATGATGAATGCTACGGGAAATTATCCCATTGGAAATTATACTTTGGAAGCAACATACGAAGTCTATTCAAACGAGACAACAGTGAATATGACAGGAAACCTGCAGGCTACATTGATACTGGAAAGCTTCATAATTCCCGAGTTCTCCTCAATAATCATTCTCCCACTCTTCATGACTTTGACGCTGCTTGTTGCCTTCTTGTATAATAGAAGACGCTTCCAATAGCTCCCGCTTTTCGCGCGCTTGCATGCATGCATGCCTTGCCCCAAAACCAGGATAGAATCTTCGATGTGTTCGCGCTTTACAGAAACTTCTACTACCGACGAAAGGTAACTGCTAGGAAACTTCAGAACCCTAGGATACTGAAGATTAGATTCACAACATTCCGGCATTGGCAAGCTACAATGACATATCACCGAACAAGGGACATTCTATATGTGCAGCAGCTTCTTGACCACAAGAACATTCAGAACACGTTGATCTACATAAACTTGGAGAAAGCTCTGTTCAACGGCTCAGATGACGGTTTCACTGTGAGAGTAGCAACCGATGTTGGAGAAGCATGCAGCTTGATAGAAGCAGGATTCCAATATGTAACTGGAGACTATGATGATGGCGGTAAAATCTTCAGGAAGAGGAAGTAGCAGATTTAGTATAGTTCAGTAAGAAGTCCGTGAAGATTAAACATGTATAGATAAACAATACGAAATTCTTATTTTCGAGACACTTTTTCATTCACCATGAAAGGTTCATACAGATGGAGACTGCCGAAGCATTCGCTCCCGCTCACATTACTGGGTTCTTTCAAATATGTAACCATACGGCAGATCTCCTCCACAAAGGTTCTATAGGAGCGGGAGTCTCGATAGAATGCGGAGTAAGGACAAAAGTCTCTATCAAGAAGAAATCAGAGGAATCCCTAGCAATCCGGATCAACGGGCGCAAGACTTCTCATGCGCAGGTTTCGGAGATCCTCGCCAAAGATCTTCTCTCAAGATATACCGCGCCAGTAGCGGTGAGAATCAACCACACATCAAGTGTGCCAATAGGCGCGGGATTCGGCTCAAGTGGAGCTGGGGCTCTAAGTCTTACGCTTGCACTCAACAAAGCCCTAAACTTGAATCTAGGCAGGATAGAAGCAGCTCAAGCAGCACACAAGGCAGAGATCTACTGCAACACAGGACTAGGAACAGTTATCGCTGAGACCTTTGGTGGGCTAGAACTACGTGTAAAACCCGGAGCACCAGGAATTGGGAAGATTCAGCAAATTCCTGTAACAGAAGATTATGTCGTTGCATGTTTCAGTTTTGGCAGGCTGTCAACAAAAAAAGCTCTAGCCAATAGTACTCTTCGCAGACGCATCAACAACTCAACTCAGAAGCTAGTCGATGGTCTTGCTGAAGAGCCGACCTTGCACAATTTTCTCACCTTTTCCAGGGAGTTCGCCGAGCAGACAGGGCTCATCACTGGAAGACTCAGAAAACTCCTACGTGAAACTGACAAAGAAGGCTTCGTCTGCAGCATACCCATCTTTGGTGACGGAGTTTTTTCTATAGTCAAGCCGGAAAGCCTCCCAACACTTATCAAAACATTCCAGGAGTACGGTCCTGCAGCTCAAATATTCGTAAGCAAGATCGACTTCAAAGGAGCAAGACTATTGTGAATATCGAAATCCCAAAAGATCATCCACGTGCTAAATCCTTGCGGACTCGTGAGAAACTCATACAAGGGCTTGAAAGCCGAGTTGTGGCTCAAGCTGGGCTGATAGCCCATGGCAGAGGAGAAGCCTTTGACTATCTCCTAGGTGAAAGAACAGTTCCGGCAGCTCTCAACGCAATAAAAGCAGCATCCGCCCTCCTGTTGTCGGCAGAAAATCCTGTGATCTCTGTGAACGGAAACGCAGCCATGCTAACCCCAGAAGCAATTGTTGAACTTGCCGAAACGGTCAATGCAAAAGTAGAAGTGAACCTCTTCTACAGGGATGCCAAAAGAGAAGAAGCAATCAAGAATATCCTGAAAAGGGCTGGAGCCAAGTCAGTCTATGGAATTGACAGTGAACACTTGGCAAGCCTTTCCGAACTAGGTAGTGAAAGACGAAAAGTTGACACCGGAGGCATACTAATTGCAGACGTCGTTCTTGTTCCACTCGAAGATGGAGATCGAACTGAAGCATTGGTCAAAATGGGAAAGAAAGTCATAGCCATCGACTTGAACCCGCTCTCCAGAACATCACAAAAAGCCTCTATCACAATCGTAGACAATATTGAAAGAGCAATGCCACTGCTTGTCAAGAAGGTCAACGCCTTCAGAAATATGAAGAGACAAGAACTCGAAGAGATCCAACAAGACTTCAGCAACGCTGAAAACCTCAAAAGATGCTTAAAGATGATATTGGAAAGGCTAACGAAACTCGCAATCCAAGGAGAATGCCTTGGCTTCGGGAAAACTGAAGACAATGAAAACTAAGAAGATCATAATTCTGGGCGCTGGTGCAGTAGGAAGTGTCTACGGAGCTCTCCTCTCAAGAGAGAACGAAGTTACTTTGATCGGAAATAAAGCTCACGTAAGGACAATACAAACCAAAGGCTTGGATCTCATTGGCGAGAAAAACCAAAACTTTCGATTGAAGGCAGAGTTGAAAATAGACGAAATTGCATCCAACACTCTAGTTTTACTAACCACAAAAGCTGAGGATTCAATCCACGCCATAGAACAGATGAAACCAATCTTGAGAAACGACACAGTTATAATTGTCCTGCAAAACGGGCTGGGCAACGAAAAAGCTGTCAAAAAAACAGTTGGCGAAGTGGAAGTCTTACGGGGAGTAACGGAGATAGCTGCGGAGTTCTTGGCTCCTGGAAGAGTTCACTTCTGGAAAGGGAAGACAACCATAGCTCAAAGTAAATCAGCCAAAGAGATTGCTGAAACTTTTGCCACCTCCAGCTTAGAGACCTGCATCTCAGAGAACATCACCAACGACGTTTGGAACAAACTTATCCTAAACTGCATCCTGAATCCATTAACCGCTCTCTTCCGAATCAGAAATAACGAAGTCGCATCTGAATCACTCAAGTGGATCAGACATGAGATTATCAGAGAATGCCTAACTATAGGAATGGCAGAAGGGATAGACTTAAAGCTAGATCCAGCAACGATTGACAACAAAATTTCAAGCTATCGCAATCTTTCATCAATGTGCCAAGATATAATCAAGGGAAAGAAGACAGAAATCGAGTTTCTGAATGGTAAACTCGTAGAACTAGGACAGAAACATGGGATCTCAACCCCAGTCAACCAAACATTAACCAGCCTGATGAAATTCTTGGAGGAACAAATTATTGAAGTTTGAAGACGACATCAGGCAAAAGAAAGGAAAAGAAAAGATCGTGGTGCTGACAGCATATGACTATCAAATCGCCAAGATTCTTGACGACGGACCAATAGACTTGATCCTTGTTGGAGACAGTTTGGGAATGGTTTTTCAAGGTCAGAATAACACAAAACAGGTCACAATGAGGGATATGATCTATCATACAACAGCTGTGGCTCGGGGAGCCCATCACATTCCAATAATTGCCGATATGCCTGTGGGCAGTTATCACACGCCAGAAAGCGCGGAAGAAAATGCGAGATTGTTCCTTGAAGCAGGAGCCCACGGAATCAAAGTGGAAGGCAACAAACCTGAAACGATAAAGGGATTAGCAGATTCTGGAATCCCCGTGATGGGACATGTAGGGCTTCTTCCTCAAACAGCGGAAGTCTACAAGGTTCAAGGAAAAGATCCCAAGGAGGCAGAAAGACTACTACAAGACGCTCTGGAGATCGACAGGAGTGGTGTCTTCACCATGGTCTTAGAATGTATACCTGAGAAACTGGCCAAGCGAATTACAGAGAACGTTAATGTACCCACCATAGGTATAGGAGCTGGGAAATTCTGCGACGGACAAGTCCTAGTTATAAATGATATGTTAGGACTTGGCAATGGTTTCACACCGAAATTTCTAAAAAAATATGCAAATCTTAACAAGACTATAAAAAAGGCTTTGGAAGAGTTTTCGCATGAAGTGCGGATTGGTGCATACCCAGATAATGAACACACATATCATTAGCAGAAGCATTCCATAGAATGGATAACTGGGAGGACAACTGTTGAAGCGACATCCGTCTAAGGATATAGTTGGTACAAAATCTGAAAGCCTGAAAGGAAAACATGTAGTCTTATGCATTACCGGCAGCGTCGCCGCTGTTCGAAGCGCGGACATTGCAAGGGAGCTGATGCGAGAAGCCGCTGAAGTATATGTCGTGATGTCAGAGTACGCACAAAAGATCATCCACCCTAACCTAATGGAATGGGCAACTGGAAACCCTGTTGTCACAGAGTTAACAGGAAAAATTGAGCATGTAGCTCTCGTTGGCGAACATGCTGACAAGGCAGACCTCGTACTTATTGCACCTGCTACAGCTAACACCATAAGTAAAATTGCAGCTGGAATAGATGACACACCAGTTACATCAGTTGCTTCCACCGCTCTCGGATCCATGACACCTCTTTTGATAGTTCCCGCCATGCATAAGTCTATGTACAAAAACCCCTTCGTGAGAGAGAGTATTCAAAAGCTGAAAGCCAACAACATAACCTTTGTCGGACCGATAGTTGAAGACGGAAAAGCAAAGATTGCAAGTGTAATGGAGATCGTAGAAGCAGTGATACGAAGAATTTCAGAAGCGAACGACTTCCAAGGAAAACACTTCTTGATCACAGCTGGACCGACAATTGAGTATATAGATGAAGTACGCATAATCACAAACAAGAGTTCAGGCAAGATGGGTCTGGCCATCGCTGAAGAAGCCCAGATGAGGAATGCAAAAGTCACACTGGTCTATGGTTTGGGAAGCGAGGATCCTCCATCAGACCTCAAAGTCTTACATGTTGAAACAACGGAGGAGATGGAGCAAGCTGTTCTCAGGGAACTAGAAGAAACTGAGTACGATGTCGTAGTTGCCGCCGCCGCAGTTTCAGATTGGACCTTAAAAAAGCGATACAAGGGAAAAGTGCCAACAGAAGAAATCTCTACCCTCAAGCTAGAGCTCAAGCCCACGCCCAAAATCGTAGACGAAATAAAGGATGCAAGCCAAAAAAGTCTTCTCGTAATCTTCAAAGCAGAATATAACGTTTCTAAAAGTAAACTCGTGAAAAACGCCCACAAGCGTCTTAGGAAAGCCAAGGCAGACTTAGTCGTAGCCAATGATGTTTCCAAGAGAGGAATCGGCTTTAGAACCAAGACAAATGAAGTCTACATAATAGACAAAGAAAAGAAAACAGTCCATGTTCCACTAAGCTCTAAACGTACAGTCGCAAGGAAGATTCTTGATATCGTCAAATTGAAACTTAAATAAAGTAATCGGGAATCCAGTTGACAAGCGGATGAATCAGCCTTTGAGCAAACTCCCAATCATACTTCAACGCAAGGATAACCCCATTACGATTATTGCCGGTTTTTGAGTTGCTAGTGTTGAATGCGATCTTTAGCATTGTAGCGGTTGGGGGAACATTCGATGAGTTTCATAAAGGCCATCGAGCCTTACTTGAGAAAGCATTCGAAGTTGGGGAGAATGTTATGATAGGGCTCTGCACTGACGACTTTGTGGAGAAGATGGAAAAGCCCCATGCAATTGCGCCTTTTGCCGTGAGGCTAGAGGAACTCAAGGGATTCCTTAGGAAAAACCAATGGCTTAAACGAGCCGAGATTGTACCACTCCACGACCCCTATGGACCCGCTTTGACTAACAAAACAATAAAGGCACTTATAGTAAGCAAAGAGACTGAACCTATAGCTTGTGAAATAAACGAAAGGCGAAAGGCAGATAACCTCCCCCCGCTGGAGATCATTGTAATAGAGATGATAATGGCGGAGAAGCCAGGTCCAATTTCTACCACTCGAATACGCTGTTTAGAGATCGATCATGAAGGAAAATTGTTGAGACAGTAAAGCTCCATATGTAATATCAATATTATAATTGTATTACAGTGATTGTGTTGAGGAAGACTGGCATTGCAAACCTTCCATTTCATTATGAACGAGCTCCCCACTGGCTCCTTTCACGAATGATCAAATTAGCAGACGCAATTGTAACAATAATAATTGATGAATATGGCCAAGACGAGTTCCTGCAATGCATTTCAGATACGTTCTGGTTTCAAATATTAGGCTGTGTTCTTGGCTTCGATTGGCACTCGTCAGGGGTAACCACAGTACTAACATATGTGCTGAAAAAAGCTGTCAGATCAGACATGCACGGAATTGCAGTTTGTGGAGGGAAAGGAAAAGCTTCGCTTAGGACACAAAGCGAAATCCGTATAGTCGCTGAGAAATTTGGTTTCTCGAATTCAAACATTGATCAACTAGAATATTCCAGCAAGATGAGCGCAATGCATGCATCTACGATATGGCAAATCTGAAGGTTTTGCAGTAGTCTTGCAAGTCAGCTATTCGCCATACGAGAACTCGAAGCTCTCCAGGAAATATCTTGCCACCAAATTGTCGTGCATGCATGCATTCAATAGTGGAGAGTTGGCCTCACCGAGCTTTCCAAGATGGCATCTACTTCCTTTATGTACTTCTCCTGTTCATATTGCCAGTTTCCTTTATCAAATAATTTGTAAGGAATGGTCTGCCTTGAGATGAATCGTTTATCTTGGATTATATACCAATAGTCTGCCAAAGAGCCTTTTTTAGATAGGATGGAGAGACCATCGATCATTCGCCTGAACTCTTTTCTAGGGAGATCGAACTGAATCATAAGACCATGTTGACCATGGATTTTGCCGATGGTTCTTGTGAAGGATTTGTTGAAAAGAGAGGATGCAAACTTGGTCATATCCTCTTGATTCGGAAATTTAAATACGAAGAAAAAGAAGTCTGAACCCATTTTACTGAAAGGGAATGAGATCACTTGATAGCTTTCTAAGAGTTGACGTTTAATAATGTGATTGTCAAAGTGATACTTGACTGTCTGCAAAGACACCCCTAGTTTTGAAGCGATAGATCGAAAGCTTCTAGTTGCATCTATCTCCAACTCTTTCAGCGTGAAGATGTCAATATAATCCGCCTTTTGCGGAAAAGCCACAGGATCTATTAAGGAATATGGAAGCTCAGATGGAGGCTCCATCTTTTCCATCTCTTCAATCCATTCGTTCCAGGGAAAAACCCATTCAGCAGATTGCTCATCAAACCAGTTGGTTGTGGGGTTAACGGTGTGGAAGCATGTTGACCAGAAAAATTCAAGCTCTTTTTTCAATACTTTGCCCTTTAGATACTCTAAGAAAGACAGAAACTTGCTCTCATGTTTTGGTGGTATTGCATAGAGGGCGAAGCAGCCTTCAAACGCACCGTAACATCTTGATACATAAAGCCAAAAATCATGAGCCTTCAAGCTATCGAAGAGAAGATGTTCCCTTCCTAAGATCGCCTTTGCGAAAACACACACCTTCCTCAAGCCGATGAAGGTATGATATACATTTATGTTCAAAAAAATTAGGGGCTTTAGGCGTTTAAGTCTAGCTCGCAAGGTCGGATCTTTGATTCCCAGCTTTGCTGCCACAACGTTCAGATTCCTCGGGCTCTCGACACCTAGCGCTTCCAATATTTTAAGGTCAAGCAGATCCAAATGTTTTTTCATGCAATCACCAGGATGCCATGTCTATTTTTGTATCGTGACTGAAAGGTTTTTCTATTTTGGAACGCCTGGTCCAGGAACAGGGTCGCCTCCGCCTCCATCCGTAGTTGTACCGTTGCCACCGAGGATTTCCCAGCTGATGACCTTCGCGAACTGTGTTGGCTCTATGGTAGATTGGAGAGAAATTGCTGATTGCATTCCGAAGGAAAGAAGAATGGCAAGGAGAGCAAACGCTACTGCGAGATTCTTTATCTGCAAAACATCACCTCCATTTTTATTTTTCATAACAGAATACTTATTTCTATAAGAAAAATCAAATATACCTTCCGTGCACACCGCGAGCAGCATCAAGCTTAAAAAGCCATTTACAGACAACAAATGCTTAGAACAGAAGGAGAAATCTATATGGCAATCAACTTAGATGCTCTCGCCATACAAGTAATAGTAAGCACAATTATAGTAGCCCCTTTCCTATGGCTGTCAGGAAGAGCGTTAGTTGGCGAGGAAAAAGCAAAGTTCACGGACGCCATCTGGATAGTAATCCTCGGAACAGTTTTAGGAACTCTCTTCGCAGCAATCTTCGAAAAAGGAATTATTGCTCTAATCATTCAAATGATACTCTGGCTTGCGGTAGTGAAGCACTTCTTCGACTGCGGATGGATCAAAGCATTTGTAGTCACAATATTGGCAGTGATAATCTTTGCAATCGTAGGAGCAATCCTGGCATTTGTCGGACTGGTCGTCTGGACACTCGTATAGTGCTAATACTCTACACTAGGCCTTGAACAACCTATGTTGGATTTGCGATGAAAATTTAAATCCCAAAACATATTCTAAAGATTCAACACGGAAGAACTACATTGGAAAGCACAACTCTGGAATCCAGAAATCCCAACTCACTGAATGGTGAACTCAGAATTTTTGTCTGCCTCAAGCAAGCACTAGATGTTAGTCAACTCAAAGCAGAGCCCTCAACTCGCCTAGTCACAGCCGGCGTCTCAAGGAAGATTAGTGATTTCGACAAAAACGCATTGGAGGGGGCTGGCCATCTGAAGGAGAAGCTGGGAGAAGAAGCTGCAATAGTCACTGCAAGTGTTGAGGATGCCAAAACGTCGATTCGTGAAGCGTTAGCGATGTGATAACAGAATGTCCGAGATGATGCAGGATACTGGGCTCCTAGCGATTATGGTCGTTGGAGCCATGATAATACTTATCCTTTGGCAATCCGGCTTGCTAGATCTCCTATTGATCTGGCTGCTAATCTTCGTAGGGATTCTCTTTGCATACAGAGCTCTAAAAATAATTGAGCCAAATGAGATGGGATAATGCTGGGGCACATGAACAAATCCACGTGGCAAAGTTTTAAGAAAGAGGAATATTAAATGAAAGTGAGCGTCTTCACTCAGACATGATTTTTCTATCTATATTCTGGTTCAGGTGGAGGCCGAGTTTTTCATGTTCAATTCCGAGAGCGATGCCTAGCAGTTGTGTATAGTACAGCACTGAAATCGGAGATTTCCCGCCTACCATGGCTAACGCCTCATTCTGTTTTACATCATACATGATGTGGCAGTAGGGACAAGTGTCGACTAATCCGTCAACCCCTTGTGATTGAATGGCTTTCAATTTAGCGCCAGCTAGACTCAAGGCTGTGTCTACGTGTGAGTAGAGTAAAGCTGCACCGCAACAGTCCAATTTCTCTGAATATACTATAGTTTCTGCACCGAGAGCTTTAATCAAGTTCTCCAACTTACTCGGTCTTTCAGAGTCATCTACACGTCCTATTTCGCTGGGTCTTATAATTTGGCAGCCCGGATGCGCAGCAAACTTCGAATTCTTCAACACCTTCTTCACTTTGGACTTTATTGCGTCTACGCCAATCTTATCGTGTAGCAGATCGATGACATGCCAGATTTTGACGTCATCTGAGTACTCCAGATTCTCTTCTGAGAGCAGAGCCTGCATCTTCCTTTGCATCTCTTCGTCGTTGTCAATTCGGTATTTTGCTTCGCTGATCATAAAATGGCATTTGCTGCAAGGAACCAAGAGTCCTTCAAAGTTATATTTATGCGCAAGAGCTAAGTTCCTAAGGCCTAGGTACAAGGCAGCGGTGGAGTTGATGTTTCGCACAGGCCCTCCGCAACAGGACGCGCCACTGAGATCAAAGAGTTCAACATCGAAATAAGGAAACACCTGCCTAACTGACATCTCGTAGGCGTACTGGCTTGTTGGGATTTTGCATCCCCAATACACTGCTATCTTCACTCACTCATCCTCCAAGAATTTTCATGAAGACTGCTTTAAAACGGTCATCTGGGTACTGTATACTCGGCAGCCTAAGTTTCTCTCTGTCGAAAGGTTCCATCTTCCTTGAAGCAACGGTCTGTACCTTCTCCGTCAAGCCGTTGTCGAGGATTTGAGCGACCGCTTTCATGTAGTTCTCAGGAATCTTTGCTTCCCTTTCAACGGCGAGATTACGCAATGCTATGATTACATCGTAGGGGGACGCCTTTTGGGGGCATCTTTCTCTACATTTCAAACAGGAAGCGCATGCCCATATGATGTCTGACGAAGCTAGTTCGTCAATGAAACCTGAACTTGCCAGAAGAGTGATCTCATGAGGCTTCAATTCGAGCAGTTTGAGGGATGTACATCCGCTTGTGCAACGCATGCACTGAAAACACTCATCCGGATGGACACGCCATAAGCGCGAATACAATTTCTCTCGGAGTTCTCGGTTGGGCTTCGCCATGGTCATTAAATCTGTTAAACTCAACGCTTACCCCCTCCTTGAACGAGAGCAGTTATTTGAGCCATAATCAGCCCCCTCCTATAGTGCTGCATGTCTATAGCAGCCGTTGGACAAGCAACGGAGCATGCACCACAACCTTGACAAACAGCTGCCAGTACCGATGCAACTTCCTTTTCTTCACCGTCTGCAATTTGCATCTTCATCTCAATGGCTTGATAGGGGCAGACTGATTCACATATTCGGCAGCCACAGCAGAGGTTCTCTTCAACGACAGCAATGAAGGGTTCAATCTCAACCTCGCCTGTTGTTAAGAGTTCTGCGGCTTTCATCGCTGCCCCACTTGCTTGGGCAACTGTGTCCGGAATGTCCTTTGGACTGTGACATGTACCTGCAAGGAATATCCCTCTAGTGGGTGTTTCGAGGGGTTGTAATTTAGGGTGAGCCTCTAGGAAGAACCCGTCTGGGCTTCTTTGAATTCGTAATACCTCCTGCAACTTTGAGAAGTCGGGTCCAGGGGTGAGACCTGAGGCTAATACTATCAGATCTGCGTGGATTTCAAGGAGTTTCTGTGTGTTTGACTCGTAAACGTCGAAGGATAAGGAGCCATTTGGTGTCCGTTTGACTTCGGAGGGCAGGCCTTTTATGAATCTGATGCCCATCTGCCGAGCTCGTTCATAGAATTCTTCATAGGCCTTACCAACGGATCTCATGTCATTGTGACAGATGTAAACATCAGTGCTTTGACCTAGTTTCTCCTTGATAAGAATCGCTTGTTTCAGAGTCACCATGCAGCCAACCCGACAGCAATGCGTATAGAACCTTTTGTCTCTACTTCCTACACATTGGATGAAGGCTACGCTCTTAGGTGGCTCTTCAGTTTCCAAGTTCAGAATCTTACCGCCAGTTGGTCCTGCAGCATTAGACAATCTCTCAAACTCGATATTGCTGATGACATTTGGATAGATTCCGTAGCCCAATGCAGGCACTAGAGATGCATCGAAGACTTCACATCCAACCGTAACGATTACGCTTCCAACTGTAATTTTTCTATGTTCTTCTTTCTGCTTGTGATCTATCACATCTGGCAGTTCGCAGGCTTTCTCGCATTTCAAACATTCTACGCATGCATTCATGTCGATTGTGAAAACGTTGGGTATAGCTTGTGGGAAAGGCCTGTAGACAGCCTTTCTATTCTTCAGGCCGAGGTCGAATTCGCTGGGGATTGAGATTGGGCATACTTTTTCGCATTCACCACAACCTGTGCATTGAGTTGAGTCTATGTATCTTGGCTTTGTCAGAATTGTGGCTTCGAAGTTGCCGACGAACCCTGTTAGGCTTTCAACTTCAGAGTAGGTTAAAAGTTCGATACTTGGGTGCCTACCTACCTCAGCCATCCTAGGCGTTAAGATGCAAGCGCTGCAGTCCAAGGTAGGAAATGTCTTGTCCAGCTGGGCCATTCTACCACCTATGCTTGGAGACTTCTCCACAAGAAACACTTTGAATCCTGCCTTAGC
>Ga0114919_10001551_pt1 | contig 18373 bp, 14 predicted proteins | sample BlataG_FD_88682 | JGI IMG/M metagenome (GOLD analysis project Ga0114919, IMG submission 88682) | Deep subsurface microbial communities from Black Sea to uncover new lineages of life (NeLLi) - Black_00105 metaG | ecosystem: Environmental > Aquatic > Marine > Oceanic > Sediment | place: Atlantic... | reverse complement strand
TTCACGCTCCGGGTCGGTCTCGGCCTTGTCTATGAGCTCCTGAATACGGTCCATCTCGGGAAGCTTGCGCTCGAGGTAGTTGTCGCGCTTGCGCATTTGAACTTCGAGCAGCCGGTACGCCTTCTCCTTCTGTTCATCGTTGAAGTGATACCGCTGGACGAACTCATCCACGTACCGTTCCCAGGGGTCTTTGCGGGTCTTGCCGGACCCACGGGCCGCGTTCCCGGTCCGGCCCGCGCGGGCGTGGGCGATGGCCTCTTGACGGGCGGCGTCCATCTCCGCCTGAGCCTGCATTTCCTCCTCGTGCCTGCGGTTCGACCGATGGCCCGGGCTACGCGGCCACTCGGTCTCCGGGTCGTACCCGCCGTCGCTCCAGACGGCCACCTTGTTCTGGATCATTCCCATCCCGGTGCGAAAGGCGGCGTGCTCGCCCTCCAGGATGATAACCTGGTCCTCGGTCAGGTATTCGCGCATGCCCCCGGTGAGGCCATCGACCACGTCTTCGAATTTGTGCATCAGCGGCAGGGCGCGCTGGGCCCAGTCGGCCACGTACTCGACCTCAGGCGCATCGTCGGCGAATTGGGCTTCGAGGAACTGGTTCATCAGCGTTTGGATCTCCGCGCGGTTCTCGTTCAGGAAGCGGGGGATGTGTTCCTTGAGGGCCTCACGCGTCAGGTAGAGCTGGTCCTCGTCGAACTCGTACCGCTCGGCCATGTCGTCGGCAACGCGGTGCATCCAGAATTCCATCAAGCGCTGGGTGGGCCAGAAGCCGGCGTCAGGCACCTTGGCCTTCCCAGATGGAGGATCCTCGTCGTCGGCGTACATGTCTTGGGCGGGCGTCGCGCTGACGAACAGCCCCAGGCATACCAGCAAAGCCCAGCCGGGTTTACGGTTCATCTTGTGCTACTCCGTCTGCTGCAGACCGCCCGACAGAATACCGCGCGGCCCCGCGGCTGGCGAGCGGCCGTGGCCGCCACGTGGGCAGACCGTACCCGCGACCTCACAGGGTCTTACCCGTTACCGGACCGGGGGTTGCACGCCGGGCCCCGGGTTTGTGGCCGCGAGAGCCTTGGAAAACCGGCACCCAGACGGCACAATACGCGGCTGATGAAACGGCGTATTCCCGTCCGCACCCTGGTGATCGACGACGACTTGGCCGTCTGCCGAAAGCTGCACGGCTGGCTCGCGGCGGCCGCATTCGACGTCGTCACGTTCACCGACCCGAGCGAAGGCCTGCACTACGCCGCCGAGAACCCCTGTCAGCTCGCGCTGGTTGATCTGCGCCTGCCGCAAGCGGAGGGGACGGAGGTGATCGCGTCGCTGCTGACGGCGTCGCCGCAGACGCGGGTTGTGGCGATGGCCGCGTTTCCGGAGCGTGATCAGGTAGTCGCCGCCACGCAGGCCGGCGCGCGCGATCTGCTGGAGAAGCCGATCCAGCAGTTGACTTTGCTGACGGCGCTGGAGCGGCAACTGGCGGAGATGGGGATTGCGGCGCGGACGGAGGCGGAATTCAATCGCCGCCTGGGCGCGCGCGTGCGGGCTCTGCGGACCGACGCGGGCCGCAAGTTGAACGAGGTGGCCGCCGCGGCGAGCATCACTTCGGCCCAACTCTCCCAGATCGAGCTGGGTAAGACCGCCACGACTACCTGGACGCTGGCGCGCATCTGTAGCGCCCTGCAGACGCCGCCCACCTCGGTCTTCTCTGAACTATGAACGGTGTGGACGAACCCGGGCGGACGGGCCGCGGGCACTGCAGGCAGGCCGCAGCAGCGCGTGCAGCGGCCCGGTGAAGGTTCAGCAGTATAAGACCGGACCATGAAAACGCTTCTCGCCGTGCCCATCACGAGTCTCGATCCGCCGCTGGCTGAGCAGGTGCACGCCGCGACGCAGGCCGGTGCGGACCTGGTCGAGTTGCGCGTCGATTGCATCGCCGACGCGGACGGGCGGGCGGGCATCGAAGCCGTCGAAACCCTGCTCAGCGAGCCGCACGGCCTGCCGTTCATCCTCACCGTGCGGTCAGCCGAGGAGGGCGGGTTATGGGACCGTGACGAGGCCGAACGCATCGCCCTGATCGAACGGCTCGCATTGCGGCAGCCCGGCTACGTGGATGTCGAGTATGCGGCCTGGAGCCGGTCGGCGAGTCTGCGGCAGAAACTGGGCATGGTCTGCGACGGCGGAAGAAGGCATGAAGGCACGGAGGCACGGAGGCACGAAGGGTGCCGAGACCGCGCCGATGCTGGGGTTGCGGGGCGGACAAAGAACCGTTTGATTCTCTCCTGCCACGACGTGCGGGGTACGCCGGAGGATTTGGACGCGGTGTTTGAGCGGTTGGCGGCGGCGCCGGCCGCGGTCATCAAGGTCGTGTTTGCCGCCCGCGACGCCACCGACGCGTGCCGGGTCCTGGAGCTGCTGCATCGCCACGCGTCGGACCGGGCGGTGATCGCGTTGGCGCTGGGCGAGGCGGGGTTGGCGTCGCGCGTGCTGGCCCGCAAATTCGGCGCGTTCCTGACGTTTGCCGCCCTGGCGGCGGGGGCCGAATCAGCCCCGGGCCAGCCAACCGTCCAGGAACTCCGCGAGCTCTATCGCTGGGATCAGATCGGTGCCGCGACGCGGGTTTACGGCCTGGTCGGTTGGCCGGTCGCTCACTCGCGGGGACCACGCGTGCATAACGCTGCCATGGCGGCAGACGGCATCGACGGCGTATATCTCCCGCTGCCCGTGGCCGCGGCATACGACGACTTTTGCGCGTTCATGGACTTCGTTACGGATAACCGCTGGCTGGACGTGGCCGGCCTGAGCGTCACCCTCCCGCATAAGCAGCACGCCCTGCGCTGGCTCGCGGAACGGGCTCATCGAATAACGGAGCCCGCCCAGCGTTGTGGAGCGGTCAATACGCTGGTGCGGACGCCGGACGGCGGTTGGACCGGCGAGAACACGGATACCGCCGGCGTGTTGACCGCCCTGGAAACGGTCCCGGAACTTGCCGGCGACGGCCTACGCGGACGCCACGTGGACGTCTTGGGCGCCGGGGGGGCGGCCCGAGCGGTGGTGGCGGCCCTGCTCGAGCGCGGCTGCCGCGTAACCCTCTACAACCACACCCCCGAGCGGGCAGCCCGGCTCGCACAGCAGTTGGGCTGCACGCACGCACCGTGGGAAGAGCGGCGGCGCTGCCGGGGCTCCGTTCTGATCAACTGCACCTCGGTGGGCATGTGGCCGGAGGTGGGCGAGTCCCCGATGCCCGCGGAGGGGCTGCGCTCCGCCGCGGTGGTGATGGACACCATTTACAACCCGCCCGAGACACGCCTGCTTCGGGAGGCGGGTGCTTGTGGCTGCCGGCTTGTCGGCGGGGGCGCAATGTACATCGGTCAGGCCGTGTGCCAATACGTGCTCTGGCATGCTCGGCCGGCCCCGCGGGCAGTGATGCACGCCGCCCTGACCGGCTGAGCAGGCAAGGCATTGGTCCCCGCGGTCCGGCGCTACGGCCGCGACGCGGCCCGGCCGCCATACATCGGCTCGCTTACCTCAAAAAGTTCTCTCTATCGGTTTGCTTACCCACGTCTTGTTTTGAACAGTCCCTTGTGAGATGCGCCCGGGCGCGGGGCCTGGGTGTGGGGGGTGGACCGGTGTTGGGCGATCCGCCACACCGGAGAGGCTTCTCGCCTTGGGGCTCCGGTCCGCAACCGGTGAGAGGCGAGCACAATATCGGGCGGGGCGGTCCCGCCCACGCTTTTCGGAGCGGAGAACGTCCGAAAACGGGTATGGACACACGTGGTAGGTTTCGTGGGGTTTACGCGGCGTGGTCGCGCCGCGGATCAGCAGGAAAGGACGTAATCATGAAGGCTTGGCTTGGCAGGGCAAAGGACTTTCTGGTCAGGGACGATGGGCCGACCGCGACCGAATACGCGGTCATGTTGGCGTTGATTATTGTGGTGGCCATCGCCGCCATCCAGATCCTGGGTACCAACGTCAACAGCACCTTTGAGTCGGTCAATACTTACTTCACCTAACCGGCGGCGCCGCAGCCGTCTCGGGAGAGGGCTATCGGGCGGCGGCGTCCGCGACAGCGCGACGCCGCCGTCGCTGTTCTTGCTTTTAGCGGCCACTTCTTCCGGCGGCTTGCTTGCCCAGTTGGCCTGAACAGCCGATGGAATCTGCGGCCGCGCTATGCGCGCGGTGACCGCCGAAACCCGTTGCGACACGACGAGAGGGCAGGAACGGCGATGTCGATCGGTTATTGGGAAGTTACGCTGGCCGTTCTGATCCCGGCCATTCTGTACGCTTCCTGGATCGACTACACCCGCCACCGGGTCCCCAACTGGCTGACCGCCGCGCTTGCCGCCCTCGGTCTGATAAACCAGGCCGCCTTCCACGGCTGGAGCGGGGTCGGCGTCGGCCTGCTGGGGCTTCTGGTCGGCTTCGGCGTTCTGATCGTCCCCTGGCTCATGCACGGAATGGGGGCCGGTGACGTGAAGCTCATGGCCGCGATCGGGGCCTGGCTGGGACCGTGGCTGACGCTGCTGAGCTTCGCGGCAGGCGCAATTATCGGCGGAGTGGTCGCCGTGGTGATGATCCTCGCCTCGGGCCGCACCTTCCACGCATACGCGAACATGCAAACGATCCTGAAGAAGATGCGCCGGGCCGAAACGATGTTTAGCGAATACGGCGGGACCAAGACGTTTGGGGAGACCAGTCAGCTTCTTCCATACGGGGTACCCCTGACGGCAGGCACGATCTGTGTCCTGCTGACGTACTACCTGGGAGGATGGCTGTGAAGTATGTAGTCGAGAAGAAACGACGCGGGCCGACTCGCGGACGGTGGCGACGGGCGGTGGCAGCCGTCGAGATGGCCGTCGTTACCCCCCTGTTGTTGGCGGTGCTCTTCGGCATCATCGAGTTCGGCTGGCTGTTTACCGTGCAGCACACCCTGGTCAACGCGTCCCGCGAGGGAGCCCGCACCGGGGTCTTGGAAGGGGCGGATGCCGGGGACGTGACCACCGTCGTGCTGAATTATCTTTCGCCCATGGGGCTGGATAGCTCGGTCACGATCAACGTCACCGAAGCCACGCCGGAGGACCCAACGGTAACCGTCGATCTCAGCGTGCCGCGCGCCGACGTGTCGCTGGTTGGAAGCTTCTTCGGGTTCACGACCGGTGAGCTCGAAGCCATCTGTGTGATGAGAAAGGAAGGCCTCTAGCCCGTTTGCCGCCCGGGGCGGCAACGAGTGATCGGCGGGATGAAAGAGGCGCGGTTCGGCATGTCGGTGCATGCCGAGGATACGACGCCGGCCCGCCCGCTCAGCGCGGGCGGGCTAGGACGCGCGCCCGCCGCGACGGGCGTCCGCTACCACGGAACATGGGACCAGAACGATGAACAGAAGAGCGCTTATCCCCCTGATTGCCGGCTTGGGTGTTGGCGGACTGGCTCTGAAGCTCGGGCTTGACTTTGTACAGCGTGCCAAGGGTGCACAGGGCACCAACGTTCAAGTCTGGGTTGCACACCAGGACATCCCGCGCTGGGTGACGGTCGACGAGACTATGCTCAAGGGGGTGGTCTTCCCCGTCAAGACGATCCCGCCGGGAGCGTTCGCGAACCAGGACAAGCTGGTCGGACGCGTGCTACGCATGGGGGCGCCGGGCGGGCTGCCGATTCTGGAGTCCATGCTTCTCCCACCAGGCGCCAAGCCGGGGCTGGTCGTGCCAGAGGGCTACCGCGCGGTGGCGGTGAAAATCGACGAGGGGTCGGGCGTGGATTACCACCTCCAGCCAGGCTGCCGGGTGGACGTGATCGGTTACTTCTCGGTCCGCAAGGGGGGCGAGACCCAGATGATCGCGCAGACCATCCTCGAGAACATTGAGGTGGGGGCGGTCGGACCCCAGTTGAGTTCGGCGAGCTTCAGCGAGGGGGACGAATCGAGGAAGAACGACAGCCGCCGTCAGCAGAAGGTCCGGGCGGTGACCTTGTTCGTCAAGCCGGAGAAGACCCCCCTGGTGCACATGGCGGAGCAGAGGGGCAAGATCAAGCTGGCGCTGCGCGGAGGCAAGGAAGGCGCGAGTTCGGAGGGCATGTTCAGCGTAAGCTGGGATGAGCTGCTCAGCGGCAAACAACCGCCCAACAAGCCCGCCAAAGGCGAGCCGGGCGGGCTGCTCGGCGGCCTGATGTCGATGCTCGCCAAGTCCCAGCCGCGGCCCGCGCCGCTGGTCGAGCCGGCGCCGCTCCCCAAGCCCGGGGCGCCCGCCCAGCCGGCCTTGGCGTGGGTGATGCGGATTTGGAACGGGGACGAGATGCACACGCTGGGCTGGCACGGGCTGGATTCGATCGAGGCGATCGACCTGACCCAGGCCACCCGCTCGAAGGCCGAGGAGAAAGCACCGCCGCCGGCCCCGCGGCCCGCGGCGCAGATGGACGGATCCACCCAGGCAAGCGCGGCGTTGGCGCCGGCACAGCCCGGGGATGCCACCGAGGAACCCAAGGACCCTGAGCCCGAGGAGCTCAACGAATGATGCCCGCAACGAACAAGACCAATCCATCCCGAAGTGTTACCGCAACCACACACCTAGGTTGGGCCGCCGCGCTGCTGGCCGTGGCGGCGTGTGCCATCTCACCGGTCCGGGCCCAGCCGGCCGAGAGCGCTGTCGGCCGGCCCTTGCAAGACCCGGGGCTTGGCGAGGGTCAACCGGCGGAGGTTCAGTTCACCGTCAGCAAAGTGAGCGGCACGGGCCAGATGGTCCGTGTCCCGGTGAACAAGGCGGTGCTGGTGAATTTCAACGTGCCCTTGCGCGAAGTGCGCCTGGCTAATCCCGAAATCGCCGAGGTCACCGCCATCTCGCCGAAGCAGATCCTGGTGACGGGCAAGACCTTCGGCTCGACGCAGTTGATCGTCTGGCTCGACGACGCCGAACAGCGCGTCTTTGACGTGGCGGTGGACCTCGAGCTCGATCGACTGCTGGCCAGCATTCGCACGGCCGTCCCGCGTGCGAAGGTCAACGCCCACGCGCTGCTGGACGCGGTGGTGCTGACGGGAACGGTGCCGGACGCAACCTCGGCCCAGCGGATTATGGAGATCGCCAGCGTCTACTCCAGCAACGTGATGAACCACATGGAGGTCGCCGGCGTGCAGCAGGTGCTATTGCGTTGCACGGTGGCGGAAGTCAACCGGCGGGCCGTCCGGCAGTTGGGCTTCAACGGCTGGATTGCCGGAGACAACTTCCACGACGTGTTCATGGTCAACCAGTTGGACGGGATCAACCCGGTCAACATCGGCGGGGTGGCCAACTTCGGGCCGATCGGGGGTCAGCACGCCCCGGTGATTCCATTTGCGACCGACCGTCAGGAAGGCCTGCCGCTGCGAGGCCGCCCCACGCTGAGCTTCGGATTCCCACGCATGCAGATGCAGATTTTCATCCAGGCATTGCGGGAGAACGGGCTGCTGCGCGTGTTGGCCGAGCCCAACCTGGTCACCATCAGCGGCCAGGAAGCGGACTTCCTCGTGGGCGGGGAGTTCCCCGTCCCGGTGCCGAGCGAGCAGGGCGTTGCGATCCAGTACCGCAAGTACGGCGTGCAACTGCGTTTCACTCCGACGGTGCTCAGCGAAAACGTGATCCGGCTCAAGGTGGCCCCGGAGGTGAGCGAGCCGGACTTCACCACCGCGGTGACGGTCCTCGGCACAACCGTTCCCGGCTTGGCCCAGCGGCGGGTCGAGACGGTGGTGGAGTTGGGCTCGGGCCAGACGTTTGCCATCGGCGGCCTGCTGAGCGAACGAGTGCGCGGCATCAGCCGCAAGGTCCCGGGTTTGGGAGACATCCCGGTGCTGGGTTCACTGTTCAGTTCGGTGGATTACCAGGCCGACCGGAGCGAACTGGTCATCTTGGTCACGCCGGAACTGGTCGAGCCGGTCTCTCCGGATCAGATTTCGAGCGTGCCGGGCGCGAACCTGGTGGCGCCGAACGATTTTGAGCTCTTCCTGCTGGGGGAGCTGGAGGGAGCCAGTGGGGAAGCCCAGCCGAGGTTACGGGCGCGCGTCAACCACACCTGGCCGGTGCGCCCGTCCGAGCTGTACGGCACGGCGGTGCCCCTGAAGCTGCGCGGGCCACTCGGCCCGGCCGGGATGGACGAAGGTTCGTAAGTGTGAGTGGGGTGGTGAGAGCAATTCGGAGGAGTAAAGATGCGAGTTAGACGACGACAAATCAACAAGTGGTTCCGGCGTGCCGCGGTGGTCGTGTACGTCACGGTCTCCTTGACCGTGATTCTGGGGATGGCCGCCCTGGCGATTGACGTAGGCATGATGTACACCGCCCGGGCCGAGTTGCAGCGGGCGGCGGACGCGGCGGCGCTGGCGGCCGCAGCCGAATTGGTAAACGCCGACCCCGACGAGATGGAAACCCTCGCGATTCAGGCCGCCAACGACTATGCCCAGCGAAACCCCGTCCTGGGCGCCCCGGCCGGACTCGACTCCGAAGACGACGTTGAGTTCGGCAAGGCCGTCCACAACGCGGACACCGATCGTTTCGAGTTCCAGCCCGGCGGCCAGCCGACCGATGCGGTGCGGGTCACCGTGCGGCGCCCGGCCGGTGGCGCGGGACCGATCCGGTTCGCCTTCGCAGGCCTGTTCGGACACACCACGAAGAATATGCAGGCGCGCGCCGCGGCGGTGCTGGTGCCGCGCGACATCGCGGTCGTCATCGACCTCTCCGCTTCGATGAACGACGACAGCGAGCTGCGGCACTATAAGGCCTACCAGGGCGAGCTCGGCGATTGGCGGGACGGCATCCAGGTCAACCTGCGCGACGTCTGGTGTGCCCTGGACGGTCCGGAACCCGACCGGCCGTATATCCCCGGCGGCGAGACGGAAACCCAGTACGCGGGCGATACCGGCCCTCCCATCGGCGCGATGAGCGAGTGGGGCAACGAGGTTGTCCCCGAATCGTACGACCCCACCTGCGATCCCGGTTTGTGGCGCATCCCCAAGTACTCGGACTGCACCGAGGCCGCCGTGCAAACCCAGTTGGCAACGCGCGGTTATAGCGCCGCGGAAATCAGTGCGCTGGTGGGCTGCGGACAAGATGGGAGTTACAGCAACCAATGGCGGAACCGCACCGCGGTCAGCCTGGGTATGGCGAACTGGCACAGCGGCAAGTCCGGCGGCTGGGACCCCGACGGCGGGGACGGCAACAACACCGTGGGCGACTCGGAGATCACCTGGGAACCCAAGCCGCCCTTCCGCGAAAGCTGGTCCTGGACCAGCTACCTCGACTACGTCAAAAGCACGAGCACCCGTTTGTATGGGATCAACCACGACTTCCGCTATCGCTACGGGCTGAAGACCTTCACCAACTGGCTGCTCGAGCAGCAGCCACGGTATTCCCAGACCAACAACTTGTGGCAAACCCCCCAGCAGCCCCTGCGCGCCGTCAAAGACGCCGTCCAGGCCATGACCGACGTGATCGTCTCCCTGGACAGCCTCGATTTCGTTTCGCTCGAAATCTTCGCCCAGACCGTCCATCACGAGGTGGACCTCTCGGACGACTACCAGGCGGTTCCCGACCGCCTCTACGATATGCAGGCCGGACACTACGACAACACCACCAACCTTGGCGGCGGGATCGCCCAGGCGATCATCGAGCTCACCAGCCCCCGGGCCCGACCGCCGGCCGCCAAGCTGATCGTGCTGATGTCCGACGGTAAGCCAAACATCAATGAGGAGGGTGGCTACCTCGGCGAAGGCGATGCGGGTGCCGAACAATACTGCCTCGACCAGGCCCAGGAAGCCGCCGACCAGGGCATGCGCATCTACACGATCAGCGTGGGGTATGACGTCGATCAGGAACTGATGGCCGAGATCGCCGCGGTCGGTCGCGGTCAGCACTTCCACGCGGAAGGCACGCCGGACGAATACTCCGACCAGCTCGAGGCCATCTTCCGGACCCTGGGCGGCAAACGGCCGGTGCAGCTAATCGAGTAGGAGGCATCAGACGTCAGGCCGGGTGGCACTGCCCCTGCGGCTGTGCTCAGGGCGGGTCTAGAGCAGTGCCACCGACCGGGAAGGACACGTGCAGCGGTGAGCGGCACCGTTCGGGTCATCGTGCTCAACGCGGATGAACAGGTTGCGCCTGAACTGCGCGCCGCCCTGCTGAGCGTCGCTGGCGTCCGCATCGTGGCCGAGATCGACGAGCCGGCCCTTCTGCCGCAGGCCCTGGCCCAGTTCCCCGCCGAGGTCCTGCTGGTCCACCTCGACCCGCACCCGGCCGCCATGATGGATGTCGTCGCGCCGCTGCTCGAGGCCCACAAGGATCAGCTAGCCGCCATCGGCATGACCGACGACCGCGACGCCGACCTGGTCGTGCGAGCCATGCGGGCCGGTATGCGTGAGTTCCTGTGGAAGCCCTTTCCGCCCGAGCAGCTTTGCGAAATCCTGCAGCGCGTCGGGGCCGAAGCGCAGTCGGCCGGCCGACGCTGCGGCCGGCTGTTCGTAGTCCTGGGGACCTGCGGCGGCGTCGGGGCCACCACGCTGGCCACAAACCTGGCGGTCGAGCTGGCCCAGCTCGAGGGCTGGACAGCCGACGCCAATCCCACCGCACGCCCGCGGGTAGCCTTGGTTGACCTCGACCTGCGCTTCGGACAGGTGGCCATCCAACTTGACGCACAGCCCGCTTACACCATCGCCGAACTGGCGGAGACACCCGAGCAGATTGACCCGCAGATGCTGGAGCGGGCGATGTTCAAGCACGCCTGTGGGGTGCACGTGTTGGCGCGCCCGGCCGACTTCGCCCAGGCCGAGCAAATCACCCCGGCTCACGCCGCCAGCGTCCTGGCCAGCCTGCTCGAACACTACGACTTCGTCGTGGCCGACCTGCCGCTGCGCTTTGACCCCGGGGCGCGGGCGGTGTTCGACATGGCCGACACGTACTTGTTGGTTCTGCAACTGTTGGTCCCCGCGGTGCGCAACGCCGACCGCATCCTGCAGGCCCTGGACCGCTCCGGGTACGCCGCGGAGCGCCTGCGGCTGGTGTGCAACCGCTTCGGGCGGGAGTCCGGGTATTTGCAGCCCGGCGACGTCGAGGCGACGCTCCGACGCAAGCTCGACTTTACCCTCCCGGAGGATTGGAAAGTCAGCAGCACCGCCGTGAACATGGGCGCCCCGCTGCTGAGCCACGCCCCCAAGACAAAGCTGCGCCAGGCGTATCGTGAGCTGGCGTTGACCCTGGCGCGGGGGGCGGAGCCGCCGGGCGAAACCGCGGATGACGGGGCAGGAGACCGCGAGCGCAAAGGCTTGTTTTCGTTTCTGGCCGGCGCGAAGCCGTAGTCCCGCGGCCGCTTGGGGAGCTCACGGCAGCGGGGCAGAGACAGGTTTGAGGGCGACTGATGGCGTTGTTTACGAAGCGACCGGGTTCTCCGCCGCCGGCGACTCCGCCGAAGCCGCCGGCCAAACCACCTCCCAGCGCTGACAGTCCCGGGCCGGCGCCACCGCCCCCGGCCCCCCCGGCCAAGCCGAAGCCCGTCCCGCCGATGCCCCGGTCGGATTCCAAGCCCGACGAGCGCGTCCGCCGCTTCGGTGAGCTGAAGGGGACGATTCACCGCAAGCTGGTCGATCAGCTCGACATGAGCAAGCTCTCGCGCGAGGCCACCGATGAGATCCGCGAGCAGGTGCGTCAGGTGGTGATGGCGTTGTGCGAGGAAGAGGACACCCTGCTCAACAGCAACGAACGCCAGCGGCTGACGCAGGAGATCCTGGACGAGACCTTCGGCCTGGGACCGTTGGAAACCTTGCTCAAGGACCCGCGCATCACCGACATTCTGATCAACGGGCCTAACCGGATCTACGTCGAGCGCGAGGGCCAGTTGACGTTGACCGACGTACGCTTCAAGGACGACTCCCACGTGTTGCACATCATCGACAAGATCGTCTCGCCGCTGGGACGCCGCTGCGACGAGGTGTGCCCCATGGTCGATGCGCGGCTCAAGGACGGCAGTCGCGTCAACGCGATCATCCCGCCGCTGGCGATCGACGGTCCCTCGATGTCGATCCGGCGTTTCGGCACCACGCCGGTGAGTTGGGACGACTTCGTGCGCTTCAAGTCGTGCGCGCCCCAGATGGTCGAGTTCTTTGAAGCGTGCGTGAAATCTTCACTGAATATCCTCATCTCTGGTGGAACTGGCTCGGGTAAGACGACCCTGCTCAACAACCTTTCGGGCTTCATCCCCGAGGACGAGCGTATCGTCACCATCGAGGACGCCGCCGAGCTGCAACTCCACCAGCCGCACGTGGTCCGGCTCGAAACGCGCCCGCCGAACCTGGAGGGTAAGGGCCGCATCACGATCCGCGACCTGCTGATCAACGCCTTGCGGATGCGGCCGGACCGGATCGTGGTCGGGGAGTGTCGCGCGGGCGAGACCCTGGACATGCTCCAGGCCATGAACACCGGCCACGAGGGCTCGATGACCACCGTGCACGCCAACAGCACGCGCGATGCGGTCCAGCGCGTCGAGACCATGGTCATGATGGCAGGCTTCGAGCTGCCACAAAGGGCCATTCGCCAGCAGTTCGCCTCGGCGATCGACCTGATCATCCAGGCGGCACGGCTGACCGGTGGACGGCGCAAGATCACCACGATCACCGAGGTGCAGGGGATGGAGGGTGACGTCGTCGTAATGCAGGACCTTTTCAAGTTTGAACAGGATGGTGTGGATGCCGAGGGACGCGCCTACGGGCGCATCGTCTCCACCGGCGTGCGGCCGTTGTTTCTGGAGCGCTTGGCCGCCGCCGGGGCGCAGGTCGATCCGCAGATGTTCGCGCCCCGGGAACTGGTAGCAGACTAGCGCGGGCAACCCCGGGCCGGGCGGACGGCCGACTCGAGGGTCGGCCGCTACGCGGAGGGCGTAACGTGGTCAGGATACCGGTACTGCTCGGTTTTGAACTGCTCGGCAGCAGCGGCGACCTATTCCTGCTGGCCTTGCTGGTGGCCGGTCCGGCCATGGCGGCCTATGGGATCTTCCAACTGGTAGCCGACCTGCGCAGCGGCCCGCGCAAGCACGTCATCGGGCGCTTGCGGGGACGCAAAACGGGAGCCTGCGCCGGCGCAGCAGCCCTCGACCCGCAGGTCCTCCGCAAGCAGGCGCCGCAGGTCGCCGGGAAGCTCGGGGCGGCCTTCGCCAACCTGAGCGTCACCGCACGCCTGCAAAAAACCCTCGAGCAGGCCAACGTGCCCTGGTCTGCCGCCCAGTTGCTGGTCAACCTGACCGCCGTCGCCAGTTTGCTGCTGGCCGGGCTGATCCTGCTGAAGGTGGGCATGCTCGCGGCGGCTGGCGCGGCGCTGGCGGTCTTCGTGCTGCCGATTCTCTACCTGATCCGTCGCCGCAAGAAACGCCTCAATAAGCTGGTCCTGCAATTGCCGGAGGTGTTCGAGCTGCTCGGTCAGGCCTTGCGGGCGGGGCACTCCCTGGCCAGCGGGATGCAGCTGGTTGCCACCGAGAAGCCCGATCCGGCCGGGACCGAATTCGGCCGGGTTTTCCAGGAACAGAACCTGGGGCTCACTATCGACGAGGCCCTCACCAACCTCGCCGAACGCATGGATGCGCTCGACGTGCGCTTCTTCGTGACGGCGGTGTTGATCCAGCGGCAGACCGGCGGCGACCTGTCGGAAGTGCTCGACAAGATCGGCACCGTCATCCGCGATCGGGTCAAACTGCATGGAACCGTCAAGGCCCTGACGGCCGAGGGGCGCTTGTCCGGCTACGTGCTACTGGCCCTGCCGGTGGTGGTGTTCGTGGCCATGCTGCGGGTCAACCCCGATTACGCCATGGTGCTGCTGGAGCATCCCCAGGGTCAGATGATGTTGACCACCGCAATCGTCATGCAGCTCATGGGCTGGGCCATGATCAAGAAAATCGTCAATATCAAGGTGTAACGGGGTTACTGTCATGGACCTGATGGCTGTTGGCATCCTGCTGGTCATTGGCATCGCGCTGGTCGCGTACAGCGCGCTGCCGAAGCAGTCGGACTCACGCGACGCGGTCAAACGCCGACTTGAGGGCGGAGGCTCCGTGGACAAGGCGGCCGAAATCCGCGAGAAGGCTCGGGTCAACGCGACCCGCGGTCTGGTCAAACGGGCGACCCCCGTCCTCTCCAAGCTGGTCACGCCCACTTCGGACGAAGCGCTCAACCAGCTGCGCCTGAAGCTCGCCAGCGCCGGGTATCGACACCGCCAGGCCCAAACCGTCTTTCTGGCAAGCAAGACCATTCTGTCCATGGTGGCCCTGATCGGCGGGGCGGTGGCGGGCGCCTCGCTGGGGTACGACTGGCAGAGAACTGTCCTGGTGGCATTGCTTGCGGGCGGCGTGGGGTTCATGGCCCCCAACCTCTGGCTTAGGCTGGCGGCCAGGAGCCGGCAAGACAAGGTGCGACGCGGGCTGCCCGACGTCCTGGACCTGATGGTGGTGTCGGTCGAGTCGGGTTTGGCGCTGGACGCGAGCATCAAACGCGTCGGCGATGAGATGGCCCGCGTGCACCCCGATTTGGCCGAGGAGTTCCGCATCGCGACGGCAGAATCCCAAATGGGGATTCCCCGCAGCGAGGCGCTGGAGCACTTGGCCCAGCGCGCCGGCGTGGAGGAGCTCCGCAACCTGACCTCGGTCGTCACCCAGGCCGAGAGATTCGGCACCAGCATCGCCAAAGCGCTGCGTAACCAGAGCAATGCCCTGCGGACCAAACGCCATCAACAGGCCGAGGAGCGCGCCCAGAAGACCGCCGTCAAGTTGATGATCCCGCTGGTACTCTTCATCTTCCCGGCCATGGGCGTGGTGCTCGCGGGACCGGCGATCATTCAACTGATAGGCGCGTTTGGCGACCAATAACCGCCCGCGCGTGGACCGCGGTCGGTCGGGCGTCCGGCGGCAGATGACATCCGCACCGCGCTGTGACGCCGCCACCGCCAGCCCCGCGCGACAGTTGCACCGACACCCAGGAATCGGATAATATGTCGGCAGTGTGGGGCGCGCCGGGAAGCGGCGTCCACGCGGGCGGGAAGGCGAGGATCACCCACGCGCGGCGGCGCCCGTCCCGGCGCAGAGATGGCACCGCAGGGGAACAGACGGGCAGCCCAGACCTCCCCACTACCGACCGTCGATGACAGCAACGCCTTGGAGGAACACGCCTCAGCAACCGAGAGGTCCGACGATGATGAAGCAAATGCGGATGATCTGCGGGGCGCTGTTTATGGCGGCGGTGACGCTGAACCTCGCCTTCGCCCAGGATAACCCACCGGCTGACCCGCCCATCCCAACCGGGCAACCCGAGTCCGCCCCCGTCGCGGACGACAACCCGCCGCACATCGAGGTCGATCCGCCCGAGTGGGACTTCGGGGAGATCTGGTACGGTGAGGCGGCCCAAGGCGAGCTCACGCTCAAGAATACCGGCCAGGGCACGCTGGAGATCACGCGCGTGAAGACCTCTTGCGGCTGCACTCATGCCAAGTTGGAAAAAGATGAGCTGGCGCCGGGCGAAGCGGTGCCCCTGAGGCTTACCTACAAGAAGGAGCGGGCCGGGAACGTGTCCCAAACAGTGAGGGTCTTCAGCAACGATCCGGCTCAGCCGACCAAGCTCGTTCGCGTCAAGGGCAGAGTGAAGCCGGTGTTTGAAGGTCTCGGCCCGATCTCCTTCGGCAAGCTCGCGCCGAATGACCGCCTGACCAAGACGCTCGAACTCAAGAATGCTTTGCAGGAAAAGATTTTTCTCAAGGTGAAGGACGCCCGCCCGAACGGTTCATACTACGACATCCGACTCGAGGAGCTCGAGCCCGGCAGGCACTACCGGCTCACGGTCGCGACGAAGCCGCCGCTCCGCAGCGGTGCGCTCATTACCAACATCAACTTTGAAACGGGCTTGGAGCGCATACCGAAGCTCGTGGTCCCGGTGCGCGCAGCGGTGGTGCCGCGTGTCTCCGTGAGTCCGCGGACGCTGTGGGCAAACCCGAAGACCTCCCCGAGTCGTGAGCGGCGGGTGCAGGTCACCTACTTGGCCGAGCGACCCATCGAGATCACGGAAATCCGGTCGAACCACGAAGGCGTGAAAGCAGAACTTACGCCGGCAAAGGAACCGCCCAAACCGACCCGGTTCCTGACGCGCGTGATTCTCGTTACGACGCCACCGGCTGAGGAGATTCCCGAAGAGGGCACCATACTCGAGATCCTGACCAACGACCCCGAGTTCGCCAAGCTCGAGGTGCCCATCCGCCGCGCGCTGAGAGCGGGCCGCAACTGGAACCGTGCCGGTGTCCGCCAACACTTGGCTGAACGACGCACGGGGTCCCGAGAACGGTCCGCGGCCGGCGCGACGTGGCAGAGCGGGGAACCGAAGGAGGCAGGCGAGGCTGGCCGGAAGGCCGAGCCGACCAGCAGACCCACGGGACCGTGAATGGCCCGGTGTGTCAGACAGTCGCGAAACCGGCGGACGGCCCCGTCCGAGTGTTGGCTCGTGGGAAGTGATAGCAATGGCCTGCAACACATATGAGTGCCGATGATGAAGTCGCGGAAGCTGCAACTGAGCGTTGGGGTTTGTGCTGTTCTGGTTGGGTTCAGTCTGGCGTTTGCCCAGGACAAGGAGCCCGGTGCCACTGCTCTAGAGCAGTGGCAGCCCGCCGTGCAGGTCCCGCGCCTGGAGGTTACGCCGACGGAGTTGGACTTCGGCCGGGTGTGGCATGGTGAGAACCCGATAAGGGAAGTCGTCCTCAAGAACACGGGCAGCGCTCCGCTGGAGATCATCAAGATCAAGGCCCGTTGCGGCTGCGTGCAGGCCAACAAGCCCAAGAGTCCACTGGCCCCGGGCGAGTCCGACGTCCTCGAGATCCAGTACAAGAGCAAGAACCGCGTTGGGCAGATCCACCGGAGCGTGACCATTCATACCAACGATCCCGAGCAGCCGGTGGCCAAGGTGAAGCTCACCGGCGAGGTGAAGGAGATCGTTGAGGGCGAGCCCGGCAATTCGATCGCGTTTGGCTATGTGACCATCGACGAACGTGTCACCAAGTCCGTTGATCTCACGGTCGTATACGACGAGAAACTCTACCTCAAACTCAAGGGGCCGGACGAGTCTGAGATCTCAAATCTCAAATCTACATCTGAGATCTCAAATCTCAAATCTACAGAGACAGCACCGTCGGCGCGCGAGGCGTATGAGCTGAAGCTCGAGGAGCTTGAGCCGGGCGTGAAATACCGGCTCAGCGCGACCACGCGGCCCCCGATCAAGCCGGGCGTCCCGACCATAGAGGCGATTCTGGAGACCGGCATCGAGCGGCTCCCGGAAGTCTCGGTGGGTGTGCGCGCGATTGTCAAGCCGCGTGTCTCGCTCTCGACGTCAAGGCTGTACGTCTCTCCCAGGCTCAACCGCGCCACCCAGCGCATCGTCCGGCTGTATTACCTGACGACTCAACCGGTAGAGATCACCAAGATCGAGTCGGACTACGCGGGTGTTGCGGGGGAGCTTCGGCCCCCGCGCGTCAACCCGAAAACGGGGGTAGTGCGGGCGTCCCGCCCGCGAATAGCGAATGAAGAGGTCCAGGCGACCGCTCAGGCGGTTGAGAAGACTTCGCCGGCTTCTCGGCCGGCGCTCAGCGCGCCGACGGCGGGCCGGTTCTCCTTTCACGAGATTACCGTCCAGCTTCCTCCCGGCAAGGACATCCCCAAAGGGGGCGCCAAGCTCTTCGTTTACACCGATGATCCGGATCCGAGGTACTCCAAGTTGGTGGTGGTGATCAGCAGCGAGCGGTCCGAGCGGTTCTCGCGCAGGCCGGTCCAGCGACGGCCGTCCGCGACGGACCGGGCCGCCGAGCCTGCGCAGAAGCCGGCATCGGGCGAACCGCCCGCCGAAGCAGAAAAGCCGGACAAGCCCGGTCAAGAACCGGAGCGCCAGAAGCCCGACAAGCCGGCCGACCCGTAGCAGCGGCCACGTGGGTTGGCACCTTGCCCGACGGCGCGGCCGGCCGATCACCCAGGGCAGCCAAACGGCATGGCATCAACACGGCGCGGCGGCACGAAGGAGCACGATTCGGGGCTTGGTGAGTAAGGGGGAGTGCGCTTGGCGGCCGTTCAGGCCCCTCTGGTGGCCGGCACCTCCTGGCCACGACCACGACGAGTCGGGTCATTTGACCTCGCGGCGGGGCACACCATTGGACGATCGCACCGGCGAGATGTGGAAGGTCGCCGAGCATCCGCTGCGCGTGCACCGCACTGTCATCGTCGGCAGGGCCGCGAACTCTTGGGGGTCCGTGTTGAGCATCGCCAACAACGTGGGCAGAATCGCGTGTGCCGCATGGACGCACAGCTCTGCCGGAAGGGTGCTGCGCACGGTGAACGAATGAAACGCACAACCGCCCGCCGGACACTC
>Ga0114919_10001550_pt1 | contig 18373 bp, 17 predicted proteins | sample BlataG_FD_88682 | JGI IMG/M metagenome (GOLD analysis project Ga0114919, IMG submission 88682) | Deep subsurface microbial communities from Black Sea to uncover new lineages of life (NeLLi) - Black_00105 metaG | ecosystem: Environmental > Aquatic > Marine > Oceanic > Sediment | place: Atlantic... | reverse complement strand
GACTATGCCAGAGAACTGATCGCCCGGCACGGCGACACGCACCGGCATATCGGTCTCGCCCTCATGGGTGCGGAACAGCTCGTAAGAGATGGCCTCCCCGGCGAGCTGGACAGAATCTTTGACCTCGTAAGTCGGACCGGTCCTGCGCTGGTAGAGGGCGGAGACCAGGGTGATGACGACTGCGATTATCCAGATAAGAGTTGTTCTTACTGCCACTAATCACCGCTCCCTGTGGTTGCTGGGGCTTCCTCTTTTTCGGCAGATGTGAAAACCAGTTCGTCGCCGCGGCGGCTCACCTTGATATCCTGCCCCTCCTCAATGCGCCCCTTGATGATCTCCTCGCTCAGGGGGTCTTCGAGAAGCTTCTGGATGGTTCGGCGGAGCGGCCGCGCGCCGTAGGCGGGATCGAATCCCTTTTCGGCGATAAGCTCCTTTGCAGGAGTCGTGAGCGAAAGGGTGAGTTTCTTCTCGCTCATTCTCTCCTCGAGTTCCTGCAGCATGAGCTCGATGATCTGGTCTATTTCTTTCCTGCCGAGTTTGTGGAATACGACTACCTCGTCAAGCCTGTTCATGAATTCGGGGTTGAAGACCTTCTTCGTCTCTTCAATCACCCTCTCCTTCAGCTTGTCGTAGCTGACGCTCGGATCGTCAGGCTGGAAACCAAGTCCTCTGCCCTTCTCCAAATCCCTGGTCCCGATATTGCTTGTCATGATGAGGATGGTGTTCCGGAAGTTCACCTTCCGTCCAAGACCGTCTGTGAGGTGACCGTCGTCCAGCACCTGGAGCAGTATGTTGAAGACTTCGGGGTGGGCTTTCTCGATCTCGTCCAGCAGAATGACCGAGTACGGCTTGCGGCGGACCTTCTCTGTGAGCTGTCCGCCTTCTTCATACCCCACATAACCGGGGGGTGAACCTATAAGACGCGAGACGGAGAATTTCTCCATATACTCGCTCATATCGACCCTCAAAAGGCTGTCCATGTCGTCGAAGAGGAACGCGGCCAGCGCCCGGGCGGTCTCGGTTTTGCCCACACCGGTCGGGCCGAGGAAAACAAAGGATCCGATCGGCCGGTTCGGGTCTTTGAGCCCGGCGCGTGTACGCTGTATCGCGCGGGTGACCGCCCCTATCGCCACCTCCTGTCCGATAACTCGCTTGCTCAGCTCCTCTTCCATGTTGAGGAGCTTCTCCGACTCGGTGCGGGCCAGCCTGAAGAGGGGGATACCTGTCATCCCGGAGACGACTTCGGCCACGTCGTTCTCGTGCACGTAGACCTTCGTCTCCTGCACCGAGGCTTCCCATTCCCGCTTGGCGTTATCGAGCTCCTCGCGCGTCCGGCGCTCCTGGTCACGCAGCTCGGCGGCCTTCTCGAACTCCTGGTTCTTTACGCTGTCCTCCTTCGCCGTGCGCACCTCCTTAAGCCTTTCCTCGATCTCCCTGATCTCGGGCGGGAAGGTGTACTTCTTCAGGTGTACGCGGCTTCCCGTCTCGTCGATCACATCGATAGCCTTATCGGGCAGGAAGCGGTCTGAGATATAGCGGTCGGCGAGGTGGACCGCGGTCTCTATTGCTTCGTCGGTGATTATCACCTGGTGGTGTTCTTCGTAGCGGGACCGCAGGCCCTTCAGGATGTCCAGGGTCTCTTCGGGTGTGGGGGGATCCACCATAACGGTCTGGAAGCGGCGCTCCAGCGCCCCGTCCTTCTCAATGGTCTTCCTGTACTCGTCGAGGGTGGTTGCACCCACGCACTGCAGTTCGCCCCGGGCCAATGCGGGCTTGAACATGTTGCTGGCATCGAGGGTGCCTTCGGCCGATCCGGCGCCCACGATCGTGTGAAGCTCGTCGATAAACAGGATGATGTTCTTGGCGATACGAAGCTCGGCCATGACGGTCTTGAGCCGCTCTTCGAACTGGCCGCGGAACTTGGTGCCCGCCACCAGCGAGCCCATGTCCACGTTGATAATCCGCTTGTCCTCCAGCACCTTCGGCACGGAGCGGTCCACGATCTGCTGGGCCAGCCCCTCAACGATCGCGGTCTTACCCACACCCGGCTCGCCGATAAGCGCCGGGTTGTTCTTCTTGCGCCGGCTCAGGATCTGGGCGATCCGCTCGATCTCCCTTTCACGACCGATTGTGGGGTCCAGTTCGTTTCGCTCAGCGAGCTGGGTGAGGTCGCGCCCGAAGTGGTCCAGAAACGGAGTCTTCGACTTGCCCGGCTTCAAGTCGAGGCGCTCGGCGCCCTCTTCCCTACCCAATTTCTGGATCTCGTCCTTGATCATCTTGTAGTTGATACCAAAGGCGGAGAGTATCTGCGAGGCAGAGCCGTCCTTATCCTTGACCAGCGCAAGCAGCAGGTGCTCGGTGCCGACGAACTTGCTTTTTAACGCCCGCGCCTCATAGGCGGCTATCTCGAGGACCTGCTTGGCACGTGGTGTAAAGGGGACCTGCCCGATGGTCATTGATCCCCCTACCGTGGCGGTGGCATCCTCTATGCTCTGCCTGACCTCATCAAGGTCCAGACCGAGGTTCTCCAGTACGTTTACCGCTACACCCTCGCCATCGCGGATAATGCCCAGAAGGAAGTGCTCGGTCCCGATGTAGTCGTGACCGAGCCGGGCAGACTCCTCCCTGGCGAGTTGCATGACACGTTTCACCCGGTCTGTAAACATGTCATTCATGACCCTTTGCCTCCCGTCACATCTATTCTGGTGCGGACCAGCTCGGCCCGCAGAATGTCGCGCTCGCTAGGATCCAGCACCCGACCCTCGCGACGATCGAGATGCGAGGGCTGGGTGAGTATCATCAGTTCATCTAATCTACTAGTTTCAACGCCTGTGAGCACCTCCATGTTCACTCCCAACCTGACCGCACTCAACAGGTTCATGCACTCACGGATGGCAAGAATCCGAGCGTTACGCAGCAATCCAATGGAGCGGTGGATCTTATCCTCCAGCTGAAGACGGGCCTGGAGCCACAGCGTCGACCGTGCTTCAATCTCGTGGTCGGTGAGCAGGGTGGCTACACGCAACAAAGATTTCACTATATCGCCTTCCGACCTTCCCAGGGTCAACTGGTTCGATATCTGGAACAGGTTGCCGTAGACCGATGAGCCTTCACCGTGAATTCCCCGGACCTGCACTCCGTACTGGGTTGCATGGCGCAGCACCGTTTCGACCTCATTCGTGAGCACCAGCGCGGGCAGATGCACAATAATGCTGACGCGGAGCCCGGTCCCAACGTTTGTCGGGGACGCCGTCAAGAATCCGAAAGGCTCCTTGTAGGCATATGGCAGCTGCCGGCCAAGACCTTCGTCGACGGCTTCGAGAAACGACCAGGTCTCTTCGGGCACCAGGCCTGCCTCTACCTGCTGCATCCTGATATGGTCATCATCATTGATCATCATTGAGAAATATTCGCCTGCGCCTATGGCAACCCCTGCCGGTCGATCGATCTCGACCATTGCCGAACTTATCAGCTGACGCTCCAGAAGAAAGCGCCTGTCCTCCCACGACAGTTCCTGAAGTGGAACCATGTTCGATTCGGAAAGCTCCTCGACCGTCGCACAGGCCGACCAGACCCTGTCCAGTACCTCATCCAGCTCCGCCTCATTTGAATTGAGAGGAAAATTGTAGCCGTGCAGATTGCGGGTGAGAGAGGCGGTCGTGGATACGATTACTTCGTCCCCCTCTCTCTTCGACGCATCCAGCCACAAGGGCATGCGACCGCTCATCTCCTGCAACGTCTTCTGAAATCGGTCAGACACTGCTCAGTCGTCCCCCTTCTGGATCTGCTGGATCCGGTCTCGGAGCTGGGCGGCCTGTTCGAACTCCTCCCGCTTGACCGCCTCCTCCAGGGCCTCCCGCAGGAACAGCTCATCCTCTTCCCTGCTGAGCTGCTCCTCGTCAACTTCGTATATCTTGCCCAGGTGTTCGTTCGAACCGTGCACACTCTGCAGCAGGGGCTTCAACGGCTCTTCAAAAGCAGAGTAACACTGCGGGCAGCCGAGCAGGCCTGTCTCACGGAAATTCGCGAAAGTCCATCCACAGACCGCGCAGGTTTCCGAATCGAGGGGATGCCCTCCGTCGAATAATCCTTCCTCCTCTCCCAGCTGCTGCAGCATATTCTTGAACAGGGCTTCAACCTGCAGCGGGTTCCTCAACACCGGAGTGGGAATACCTCGCTTCTCCACGCACGCCTGGCACAGGTGGAGGACCTTCTTCTCCCCCTCCCGGACCTCGGTGTAGATAACCGTGGCCACCCGCTGCTTGCAGTCCTGACACAACATGTCGATCCCTAACCCTTCATCGATCCGGAGCGGCGTCGGCTCTGGGATGGAGACGCCCCTCGGAGAGTTCCAGCACTCTCTGCGCTCTGGATGCAAGCTGAAGGTTATGGGTGACCAGCACCAGGGTCTGCCCCTCATACTCGTTCAGACCCCACAGGAGCTCGTGCAGGCTCTCGCTGGAAGCAGTGTCCAGGTTGCCGGATGGCTCATCGGCCAGCACAAGGCTCGGTCTGTTCGTCAGAGCACGGGCTACAGCGACCCTCTGCTGCTCTCCACCCGAAAGCTTGACCGGCCGATGGTCGGAACGGTCGGATAGCCCCACGGCACCCAGAAGCTCCAGCGCCCGCTCCATCGCCTCTTCCATCTCTTTGCCCGCCATCAGCGCGGGCAGGGCAACATTTTCCTGAGCAGTGAACTCCGGCAGGAGGTAGTGAAACTGGAAAACGAATCCGATATCCTGGTTACGCACCTCCGCAAGGGCTTCATCCCACAGGGTGTTCAGGTCCCGGCCTGCCAGCACCACCCTTCCGGCGGTGGGTCTGTCGAGGGCGCCTATGAGATGCAGAAGCGTGCTCTTCCCCGTTCCCGAGGCTCCTACGATAGCCACGACCTCACCGCTCTCCACCTCCAGGTCAAGCCCCCGCAGAACCTGGAGCGGTTCACCGGCTGTCGGGTAGCTCTTGTGGAGGTCCTCCACGCGCAGCAGCGTTCCGTTTGCTTCCTCACTCATACCTGATGGCCTCCACGGGCGCAAGAGAAGCCGCCCTGCGGGCCGGATAGAGACTGGCGATCAGGCAGAGAAGCAGGCTCAACAGTGTTATCAGAATGAAGTCGAGAAAACGCATATCGATGGGCACGGCATCGATGAAATAGACATCGGGAGGCAGACTGATCAGCCTGAAGGTCTTCTGCGCCCAGCAGAAGCCGTATCCGATTACAAGACCGATAATGGTGCCCATTACACCCACGACCATCCCCTGGCTCACAAACACTCTCTGCACCGCCGACCTGGTTGCTCCCATGGCCTTCAGTATCCCTATCTCCCTCTTCTTCTCCATAACGACCATGATGAGCGTCGAGATGATATTAAACGCGGCAACCATTATGATCAGGCCCAGCACGATGAACATCGCCCACTTCTCGATGGTCATCCACGAGAAGAGGTTCTTGTTCTGATCTATCCAGGTGATCACCCAGTAGGGATACGGCAGGACCTGTTCCAGCTTCTTTTTCACAGATTTCGCATCCCACATATCGTCTATGCGGACCGCCAGGCCTGTAACCCTGTTTCCCATACCTAGAAGATTCTGCGCGGCTTCTAACCCCAGGTAAGCGTACGCGACGTCGTATTCATAAAGACCTGTCTTGAAGACTCCGGTGATCTTGAAGTTGCGCTGCCGGACACTGGGAAAGAGGGTTATCGCGCCAGCCCCCTCTTCTTCCTCAGGCAGCACCGCCACATACCCCTTCTGGCCCATCGGTCCAACACGCTGACTCAGATCCCAGCCGACCACCATGCCATAGAACTCCAGTTTCCGGGAATTTTCCGGACTTACCGGCTCAAAGGAACTGCCCAGGTCGAGGCTGCCGAAGAGGATGGCCTTCGAGATCGTATATACCTTGTCTGCGGTTGAGGGGTCGATGCCCCTGATAACTGCGGTGACGCGCTGCCGTCCCCCTACCATACCCTCGCTCTCGATATAGGGAGTCACACCGACTATTCCGGGTACGCCCAGGAGCGTGTCCATCACCGCCTGCCACGTCCCTCCCTCGATACCGTTGTTGTGGAACGTTACGACCCTGATATGGGCATCTGTATCCAGGATTTTCTGCCGGACTTCGGTCTCCAGCCCGTTCATGGTGGAAAGGACAATGGCGAGGGCGGCTACACCAATAGCGACCCCACCCACCGATATGTAGGTGATAAGGGAGATAAACCGCGTACGCCGGCGGCTCCGCATGTATCGGAGTGCGATGAATGTCTCGTAGCGCACCTGTGGCTCCCTTCCCCCGGCCCTCCTTAGTTAGCCGCGTCCCTCCTCCGGGCGCAGTGTGGGAAAGAGGATAACATCCCGGATTGAGCGCTGGTCTGTGAAGAGCATCACTACCCGGTCGATGCCGATCCCCAACCCCCCTGTCGGCGGCATTCCGTATTCGAGGGAGAGCACGAAATCCTCGTCGAGCCTCTGCGCATCCTCGTCTCCCATCTCGAGCAGCGCAAGCTGCGCCGTGAATCTCGCCCGCTGGTCATCCGGGTCGTTCAGCTCGCTGAAGGCATTGGCGAACTCCATGCCCGCAATGATCAGTTCGAACCGTTCCGTGAGGCCGAGCTCCTCCCTGTGACGCTTGGCGAGCGGGCTCAGTTCCAGCGGGTAGTCGATAACAAAAACCGGCTGGACCAGGTTGGGTTCGACAAATTCGCCGAAAGCCGCGTCCAGAAGACCACCCTTCCCGATTTTCCCCTCCACATCCACCCCCTTCTCCCGCAGGGCATTCCTCAGATCATCCTCGTTCATTTCTGCGGCATCCAGCCCTCCATATTCCATGACCAGTTCCAGAAACGGCCGGCGCGGATATGGTGGAGCCAGGTCGATCGACTGGCCGTCGAACTGCAGCCCGGTTTCACCCTGCAGCACATTATCACACCAGTTGGCGAAGATATCCTCCACCAGCTGCATGATATCCGAGTAGTCGGCATGGGCTTGATATAGTTCCAGCATGGTGAACTCGGGATTGTGCCAGCGGTCGAGTCCCTCATTGCGGAATATCCGTCCGATCTCGTAGACGCGGTCCAGCCCCCCGACGATCAGCCTCTTGTGATACAGCTCCAGAGCAATCCTCAGGTACAATTCGATATCGAGGGTGTTATGAAGGGTTATGAAGGGTCTGGCGCTGGCACCGCCGTGCAGCTGCTGAAGCACAGGAGTCTCCACCTCCAGGAAGCCACGGCCATCCAGGAAAGAGCGCAGTTCGGTAACCAGGCTGGCCCGTATACGGAAGATCTCCCTAACCTCCGGGTTGACGAAGAGATCCACATAGCGCCGGCGGTAGCGCGCCTCCTTGTCTGCGAAGGCGTAGTATGTTCTTTCCTCACCGGTGTCGGGGTCCACTGTCGTTTTCGGGGTCGGAATCGGGCGGATAGACTTCGCCAGCAGGGTCAGCGAGATCACCCGGAGGGTACGTTCGCCGGTACGGGTCACCATCAGTGTGCCCTCGACACCGATCCAGTCCCCCAGGTCAAGCAGCTCGAATACCTCGAAGACCTCATCCCCGACCTCGTCCCTCTTTATATAGATCTGTACACGGTCGGTGGCGTCCAGAATGTCGCCGAAGGCGGTTTTGCCATGCATACGGACCGCGGTGAGGCGGCCGGCCAGCACCACCCTCGGCCTCTCCTGGGGCTCTGCCTGCTCAGGGCACAGCTCATCCCATTCAGCCATGATGCCGGCTACCGAATGCGACGGCTCAAAACGATACGGATACGGTTCCACCCCCCGCCTGCGGAGCTCCTCCAGGTGGTCCCTCCGGGCCGCGATATACTGGTCGGTCCCGGCTTCCTCAGGCGGAAGAATCGGATCTGGATCCACAATGTGTTCTTGATCTGTCACAGGCTCACTTGCGGTTCAGGTTATCAGGCTCCTCAGGTCGCGACATTATACGGAATTACTTCCTTATTATCTCCGTTATTCCTCCATTTGACACATCCGAACTGACGACAGTCCACTGCCGGTCCCACCACAGAGCCCAGAGCAGTATGAGGACGGTCCCGCGGTGGACCGCAACCAGACGCTCAGTACTTCCACTGCCGCCGTCAGGCGGCGTCCAGGCCAGCAGTTCCCTCCAGGCCTTCTTGACCCTGGCCCGCGCCTGCCAGATCGACTCCGACACCGGGAAGAGGGGTATAAACTGCCGTGACATGCTGTGCAGAAACCAGCACCGAAGTGTACGGTCGCGGTCAGGGAAGAACAGAGGTTTTGCCTCCGTCGGCACGAACTCGCGGAATCCATCTATACAGACGATTGGAAGCTCCAGGGAATCAGAGATGATCCCTGCGCTCTGCAGGGCTCTTGGAAGCGGGCTGCTGTGCACAGCCTGCAGCGGCCTGTCCTGGTAATGTCCGGCAAGTCGCTCGATCTGGCCGTGACCCTCGGGCGTCAATCGGCTCTCCTCCGACTCGCGTACGATCCGGTTAAAACCCTCCGCGCTCAACCGCAGGGCCCTCGGGTGCAGGTTGTATTCTGTCTGGCCGTGCCGGATCAGCCAGACCCGCTCCACCCTCTTTGACTGTCGCTCCACTCCTCGCCGGCCTCTCAGGCCCCGGTCTTCTCCCAAGTGAGGTATGCCTCGATAAAGCGGTCCAGGTCGCCGTCGAGGACCGCCTGGACGTTCGAGGTCTCCACGCCGGTACGGTGGTCTTTCACCATCGTATAGGGATGCAGCACGTAGGAGCGTATCTGGCTGCCCCATTCGATCTTCTTCTTCTTCGACTCCAGCTCGGCCTGCTGCTCCTTCCTCTTCTCCAGTTCAAACTGATAGAGCCGGGAACGCAGAATCCTCATGGCGGTCTCGCGGTTGCGGTGCTGGGATCGCTCGGCCTGGGATTGGACAACGATCTTTGTGGGCAGGTGGGTGATGCGTACCGCGCTGGAGGTCTTGTTGACGTGCTGGCCCCCCGCTCCGCTGGCCCGGTAAGTGTCGATCCTGAGATCGGCCTCATCTATCTCTATCGATATATCGTCGGCGATAGCCGGTGTCACAAAGACGCTAGCGAACGAGGTATGGCGCCTGGCATTGGCGTCGAAGGGACTGATGCGGACCAGCCTGTGTACGCCCGATTCAGCTTTAAGGTAGCCGTATGCATAGCCGCCCTTCACATCCAGAGTAACATCTTTGACGCCAGCTTCATCTCCCGGTTGAAAGTCGAGGACGGCGTGCTCGTAGCCCGAGCGCTCGATCCAGCGTGCGTACATGCGAAAGAGCATCTCGGCCCAGTCCTGCGACTCGGTTCCCCCCGCCCCCGGGTGGATGGTGAGAATGGCGCCCAACCTGTCCTCGGGCTCCGAGAGCGTACTTGCGAACTCCATGCGCTCCACTTCACCTTCCAGCTTCTCCAACCCCTGCCGGAGCTCATCTTCGAGCCCGGGATCCTCTTCCTCGGAGAGGAGTTCTTCCATCGCCTCCAGATCCTCTAGGTGCCCGCCGAGGACCCCCCACGGTTCAACCCTGGCCTTGGCGGCCTTGACCTGGTCGATGACCTTCTGGGCCTTCGCGCGGTCATCCCAGAAGCCGGGTTCGGCCATGCTGGCTTCCAGTTTCTTTAGTGTTTCTTCCTGCTGGGCGACTTCAAAGAAACCTCCCGAGTTCGTCCACACGGGAGCGGAGGTCTTCAAGTCGATCTGTATGGATGGTAGGCATGGCTATCGTTCGTTGGTTTTGCGGTCGAATGCCGGCCGCAGGCGTTCATAAGTATCCTCCAGCAACTCCGGCAGAACTCTTGTATCACCAAGGACAGGCATGAAATTAGTGTCTCCCCCCCACCGGGGCACAACGTGAAGATGGATATGATCGATGATACCCGCTCCAGCGGCCCTTCCCAGGTTGAAGCCGATATTGAAACCCTGTGCGTTAATTGTCTCCTCCAGCACCTCCACGCACAAACCGGACACATTCATCATCTCGGTCAGGATCTCTTCTGTCAGATCCTGCAATCGGGCCTGGTGCGAGTAAGGCACCACCATCAGGTGGCCGGTATTATACGGATAACAGTTCATAATGACATAAGTATGATCGAAGCGGGCCAGGATCAGGGCCTGAGATTCGGGTATGTCGTCATCTGCCGGAATCGTACAGAAGACACACTCCTCGGGTTGAGGCTCGGTAAAATAGGCGATCCTCCACGGCGCCCATAACCTCTCCGGCCCCGCTCCGCCTTCTACATTTTCCTGTCTCGTGTAGTCTTCCATATCAGATTCCTGGTCCTGCGGCTCCCGGAATCGGGTGCCGCAGATGTGACTGCTGCCGATCTCCGGCTCCACCCTGATGCCGTATCAGAACGGGCGCTTCTGCATACAACGGATTATCTCAACGAATCGGCATGAACGCAAATGTTGAACCCGCCGAAGGAACAACAAGACTTTGTTGAAATAATTAAGATACAAACATACTTTCCCTGGGAAACCATCCTAAATCCATCAGAGTGCCGCCCCTTTTTTGGCACAGGAGAAAAAACAAACAATGAAAAAACCCCACACCAGAAAGTTGCTCCTCCTGGTTTCGGCAGCCTTTCTTTTCGCACACCTGCCGGCTTACGCCCAACAGCAGGAAGAACCTGCGAAGACCTTCACAGACATCAAAGTCTACGATCACACTTCTACAAAGAATCAGGCCGGCACCGGAACCTGCTGGTGCTTCTCCGCCATTTCCTTCCTGGAATCCGAGTTGATAAGGATGGGCAAGGGCCAGTACGAACTCTCGGAGATGTTCATCGTTCACCATGTCTATCTCGAAAAGGCCCGGACCTACATGCGCATGCACGGCAACAATAACTTCGGGCCCGGGGGGCTCGGCCACGATGTCTTCACTGCGATAATGGAGCACGGGATAGTCACGGACGAGGACTACAGCGGCACGTGGGCCTACGAGACCCGTCACAACCACGGCGAGCTGCACCGTGCTCTGAGAGCGTACATGGATGCCGTACTGCGTTCACGCCCGGGGCCTTCACGCAAGTGGGAGCCGGGCCTGCGGGGAATCCTCGACGCATACCTGAGACCCCTGCCTGAAGAAATCACTGTCGAGCGAAGAGAGATGACGCCCGGGCAGTTCGCCGATGATGTCCTGGGACTGGAGATGGACGACTATGTCGAGATCACTTCATTCTCGCATATGCCGTTCTATGAAAAGGTGTGCCTGCTGGTTCCCGACAACTGGGTCCGCGACGACGAGACCTGGAACCTGCCCGTGGACGATGTGATGAAGATCATAGAGCACGCATTGATGAACGGCTACACGGTCGTCTACGGAGGGGACGTAAGCGAGAAGGGGTTCGATCAGAAGAAGGGATATGCCACCTGGAACGAAGACAGCATCGCCACCCAGGGGGAACGGCAGGAAATGTGGGACCGGTGGACCACTACCGACGATCACGGTATGCATATCGTGGGCATCGCCAGAGACGAAGAGGGGAAAACATTCTACCGTGTCAAGAACTCGTGGGGTGCCGACAACGGTCCTTACGGTGGGCATATCTACATGTCCGAGAACTTCATCCGGGCGAAATTCGACCTGATCACGATACACATGGACGCGATCCCCGACGATATCCGTGCCAGGATGAAAATCAACTGAAGTAGACTTCCAGCTCCTTACAACAAAGTCCCCCTGGCGGGCTCACCATGCCGCCAGAGGGACTTTTATTCCTTCCAACAGTTTGTCCAGGATCTCGCCCCAGCCTTCAATATTCGCCCACGACTCCTTGTGAACGATCTTGCCTCCCTTATCAATGATGTAGGCACTGTTGGGAAGCCGTCCGTAGGTCGCGCGAACCTCGTTGTCCATCTCATCGATCACGATAGTTGTCGCGGGGTGAAGGTCGTCGCAGGTCCTCTGGGCAAGGTGCTTGCGCTGTTCGTATGTCTCCGGCTGATCGATGTCGCTGAACATCATCTGGTTGGGATGTGCTTCACGCTGGTAGAGGATGATAAAGGTAACCTTCTCCTCGTACTTCTCCCTGATCTCTTCAACAGCGGAAGCCTTCCGCCGGAATGGCGGTCAGGTAAACGAGCCGAATTCTATTACAACAGGCCCCCTGGCATATGCCTCACTGAGCGAGAATTCATCCCCTTCGAGGGTCTTCAGAGTGAAATCAGGAGCCATCTCACCTGCCTTTGGAGATCGTTCCTCAAAGCCCTCAAACATCGACATCCCCCTCCTCCTTGGCTGCTGCTCCTGCTGTGCGTAGCTGAGATAAGGCAACAGAAGAATCGCGAGCAGCGCCACCGAGACAACGGCCCCCGGGCGAGCACCTTTTCTGATCATGATCTACCTCCCAGACGTAAAGCGTTGGTACCAACGACTAATACCACCACATATGACAAAGCTTCAACCGATCCTCGTTATCATCGATACAGCCTCAACAGCAACAGCGAAAGAAGGGAAAAGAGTAAGGTTTCGACCCTATGGCAGAGGAGGCAGTGTTCTGAATGTCATACGGCTGGCTGCGCTTGTGCCGCTGACGAGGTCGGTGATCTCCACCAGCAGTTCATAAACACCCGGGGCAGACTGGCTCATGTCTATTTCCAGATGGGTGTAAACATCCCGCTGGATGCCGCTTCTGATAAAATCGCTGCTTATCTCTGCCCGCCTCTGCTCCCACCCTATCAACGTGCGCAGCCCCTGATAGAGTTTCGACAGAAGGGCCCTGCTATCAGAGGCTTCGGCGACGGAGTACCTCACCCTGTATTCGGTGGCCCCGACTGAGTCTTTTGTGAGGTTGTATATCTCGAAATAGACGAAGAGAGGTTGGCCGGCCCCCAGGGTCCTCCCGGGCAGAGGCAACACTTCAAGTCCGCCCCGTATGAACCTTCCCCTTCTACTCGGAGAGACTTCCGTGATGCGCCCTGCCGGGAGTATATCGCTCACCATAAGCATGTCCCCGGAATAATCAGGAAGGATCACTGTTTCGTCGGTTGTCGCCTGCCTGCCCGCTTCCGGGTCGACCAGAAGGGCGGAGAGTACGTACTCACCCGGTTCCACTTCGAGTCGTGTCGCATGCACGAATAGGGGATTCCCCCGGATCGAAATCTGGGGAGTGGTCGGCAGGCTGCTTACCTTGTCGCTGGCATCGGCAACCGGTTTCCAGTCCAGCGTGAACAGCTCCATCTGGAGGTCGATGTACGAATACGCCCCCGTCGGGCTGCGGAACATGCCGAAGTCATCGGGCAGAAGCCCTATTGCATATTCCAGCACCGTTTTCCCGCCCCGCCCTCGAAAGGTGACGGCAGACTGGAGCGGGTCGAAGGTTTCGATCTTTTCCTCTTCTTTACTGATCGTCGGTATGTGCAGCTTCATGGCTGCTATCACCCTGCTGCTCCCATCGTAGTCCGCAGCCAGATAGCGACCGCTCATCGTCGGATTCACAAAACCGAGATCTAATCCTTTGTCGATATAGAACCAGCGTTCAGATGTGCCGCTGCCGTCTACCATCCGTGGCATCTCTTCACCGGGCGGCCCCATATCTGTCTCGGGGAGCGCTGTTTCCATCATGTACCGGGGGTGCGGCAGGCCTAGTTCCCAATACAGGTCCCGCTTCTTGATGTAAAAGTCCCAGTCATCCGTTATGAGTTCACTTGCATAGGGACGACCGGGACCGACGCGGATATCCGGCTCTCCATAGCGAACGTAGAGGTTGCCCCGGGCATCCCACGGCCAGCCATCCTTACTACTGAACTCGATACGGGAATACGCGATTCGCATGAAGTGTTCCAGAAGACGTTCATTCACGTGGGTTTTGGGGTCAGGGTCTTTGGTGCTCCAATAGTGTCTCCAGTAACCTCGGCGACCCTCCTCGTCCAGTGCAGAGAATTCTCTCTGTTCTGAAGGGGTCAGGATGAGCCCCAGATCAAAGTAGAGTTCTCGCTCATTGTCAGGGGCGACTGCAAAGAATTGTTCAAAAACCTCCATCGCTTCTTCGAATCTGCCGAACTTCCAGTGCGCACCCGCCAGATAAGGATAAAATTCCCAGAGATCGGGGTCCCGCCTCAGAGTACTCTCGGCTGTAGCCACTGCTGAGTCCCAATCACCGATTCCCATTTCCAGTTCGAGCAGAGCGAATCGGGCATTGGTGTGCCATGGGTCGGCATCTATCTGATCCCGGAAAGCCTCTCTCGCCCCATTGTAGTCTCTATACGAGTCCCGCAAGACGAGGCCGCGCTGGTAGTAGACGTCGGGATAGGAGGGATCCAGGGCTATTACTGTTTCCAGCTCTTCGAGCGCATCTCTGGCGGCCTCGGTACCAATGTCGGTCCTGGAAAGCCGGATGTGGGCAAGTGCCTTATAGTAGCGGGCCTGGAGGTTCTCCGGAGTGAGCTCCACCGCACGGCTCAGGTACTCGAGCGCACTCTCGCCTCTGGCCGGCATCTTCAGCATTACCCGCCCTATTCCGAGAAGAGCACGAGGGAAATCCCTGTCCAGGCGCAGGGCCTGATTATACAGTCTATAAGCCTCCTCGATCTCTCCCCTTTCAAGATAGACAGTGCCGGAATCGCACAGAACCGCCACACGTTCGCGGAGACCCTGTTGTGCACAACAGAGCCGGGGAATGCCTGCCAGACACCACAACAGGACACAAAGGAAAAATGTAGTCTGGCAAACCGGTCGTGTGTGTGTGTGTGAGTTCATGGGTATGCCCGGTTAATAGTAGGTCATCAACGGCAGTATATCAATGAGTCCACATGTCTTCTCACCGCTGGCCTTCAGGATGAAATTGGTATACTCTCTCCTCGTTCAAAATCTGGTCTGAAATCATCAATCCAATACTATTTGGTGATTCGGTTCAAAAAGGAAAGGGTTAAGGAGACAACCCCATGGCCGAAGGAATTCGTGCAGTTCAGTACGGGTGCGGGCCCATCGGATTAAGCGTGACCTCGCTGGCGGCTCGTCGTAAGGACATCGAACTGGTGGGAGCGGTAGACATCGACCCGGAAATCGTCGGAAGGGATCTGGGTGAGATGGCAGCTCTCGATGATAAACTGGGAGTAGTCGTCACTGATGATGCAGGGACGCTGCTGGCGGAAGTGAAACCCGACATCGCTTTCCACACGACCGGCTCGATTTTCAGGAACGTGTACAGCCAGCTTGAGGACATTGTCAGGGCGGGAGTCAACATCGTATCCACCTGCGAGGAATTGTCCTTCCCCTACAAGCGGGAACCCTATCTGGCCGCCCAGCTGGATTCGCTGGCGAAGGAGAACGGCGTGACCGTCCTGGGGACCGGAATCAACCCGGGCTTCCTTATGGACACCTGGCCTCTGAGCATGACCGCGGTCTGTCGCGATGTAGAGGAGGTAAAAGCGGTACGGATCCAGGATGCCTCTTCCCGCAGGCTCCCCTTCCAGAAGAAGATCGGCGCGGGCCGTACGCCCGACGAATTCCAGAACCTGATTGACGAAGGCACCCTCCGTCACGTGGGTCTCCCCGAGTCGACCGCAATGATCGCCGCGGGCCTGGGATGGGAACTGGACGAGATCACAGAGGAGATCGGCCCTGTGATGGCCGAAAGCCGGGTCAGCAGCCCCCACCTCACGGTAGAATCCGGTCAGGCCGCAGGCGTGAAGCAGATCAGCCACGGCCTCATTGCCGGCAAAGAAGTGGTCACGCTCGAGTTCCAGGCCTATATCGGAGCCCCCGAGACGTACGACGCCGTCTATATCAAGGGCACTCCGAACATGGAAGTCGTCATCAAGGGCGGAACCCACGGCGACATCGGCACAGCGGCCATGGTTGTCAATGCTGCAAGAAGAGTGGTCGAAGCTCCGCCAGGGCTGCTGACGATGAAGGATATTCCCGTCGTGGTCTGCACAGCCGGCCGGGAGGGCTGAGAACAACCAGCGACTGATTCAAGCTGCGCCGGATACTCCGGGTTAAGCCAACAGCTCCCGCCGGCGCAGGTCAGCTTTCCTCGTCCTGCATTCCGCGGCCGACCAGCTCGATCAGTGCGATATCCGCCGCGTCGGATTTTCGGAATCCCAGTTTGACGATCCGCGTATAGCCTCCGTTGCGGTCAGAAAACGAGGGGGCCACTTCTTGGAAGAGGCGGTCCACAACCTCTTTTTTCTTCAGCTTCTTCAGAGCCTCGCGGCGGCTGTGCAGATCCCCCTTTTTAGCACGCGTAACCAATTTCTCGGCGTAGGGTCTCAACTCTTTCGCTTTAGCCAGCGTGGTCACTATACGGTCTTCCAAAAACAATTGCTGAGCCATACCGGAGAGCATCGCCTGCCGGTGGGATGCGGTTCGCGAAAGCTTCCGCCCTTTTTTACGGTGCCGCATCTTCTACTCCTGCTCTATCAGTTCGTCCAGGACGGTGTATGCAGATATGTCCATTCCGAAATGGAGACCCATCTCATGCAGGATATCGGCCAGCTCAGAGAGTGATTTACGCCCGAAGTTCCGGTACTTGAGCATCTCGGACTCCGATTTCTGAACCAGGTCCCCGATCGACTTGATATTGGCTGCACGCAGGCAGTTGGCCGATCGCACGCTCAGCTCCAGCTCGTCGACCGGCATCTTCAGCAGTTCGTGAACCCGCAGGCTCTCCTCTTCGATCTCGACAACTGTCTCTTCCTGCGGTTCTTCCTCGAAGGCCATGAAAACCAGGTAGTGATCTTTGAGTATCTTGGCTGCATGACTGACCGCCATCACCGGCTCGATTGAACCGTCGGTCCATACTTCCACCGTCAGGCGTTCGAAGTCGGTCCGCCGCCCCACCCGCATGTTCTCCACCTCGTAGTTCACTTTCAGCATGGGAGTAAATACCGAATCGAGGGGGATAAGCCCTATCGGCAGTTCCGGATCCTCCATTTCCTCCCCGGGCACATACCCGCGACCGGGACCGATCGTGATATCCATTTTAAGGCTGGCATCCTGATCCAGGGTCGCCACATAGTGATCGGGGTTATGGATAGTAAACGCCTTGGTGAGCTGCAGTTCCTTGGCGGTGAGAACCCCGGGGCCCTCGGCTTCAAGCGTCACCGTCACAGGTTCGTCCTCGTGGAGCTCCACCCTCACACCCTTCAGATTAAGAATCAGGTCGGTGAAGTCTTCAAGAACGCCCGGTAGGCTGGTGAACTCGTGCAGGGTGCCGTCCAGTTTCACGCATGTGATGGCCGCCCCCTGGATGCTTGAAAGCAGCACTCTTCGCAGAGAGTTACCAAGGGTAACCCCGAACCCGCGCTCGACGGGTCCGGCAGTGAACTTACCGTACGTGCGTGAGTAGCTTTTGTTATCCCACTCGATGCCCTCAGGCATCATCAAGTTCTTCCACTTCATATGGCGGGTACCCTTTTTTTGTCCGATAGGTTTGTCTTGACTACCTCGAGTAGAGCTCGACGATGAGCTGTTCGTTAATCTCCAGATCTGCGTCGGAGCGGGACGGAGCCTGTACCACCTGGCCGGCCATCTTCGCCTTGTCAAGCGAGAGCCAACCCGGCTCGCCGCGCCGCCCGAAGTGCTTCATCGACTCCTGAATCGCATCAAGAGAGCGTGAGCGCTCTTTCACTTCTATCACATCCCCTGCCCTGACCTGATACGAAGGGATGTCCAAGATCCTGCCGTTGACCATGAAATGCCGGTGCCGGACCAGCTGGCGGGCGCTGGCACGCGAAGATGCAAGCCCCAGACGATACACCACGTTATCCAGCCGCGACTCGAGCAACGTGAGCAGCACATCTCCAGTGGTGCCCTTGCTGCGCGCCGCTTTCTTAAAGTAATTACGGAACTGGGCCTCTTGGACCCCGTAGATACGCCTTACCTTCTGTTTTTCCCTGAGCTGGATCGAATAATCGCTCGGCTTACGACGCCGCATACTCGGGCCGTGCTGGCCGGGCGGATAATTACGACGCTCAATCGAGCATTTCTCGCTGAGACACCGCTCTCCCTTGAGAAAGATCTTCATCCCCTCGCGGCGGCACAGCTTGCAGACGGAACCGGTGTAACGGGCCATTCTTCTCTATTGCCTCCTGACCACTCTAGACCCGGCGCCGCTTCGGAGGACGGCAACCGTTATGGGGTATCGGGGTAACGTCTTTGATCGCAGTTATTTGCATTCCTGCGGCCTGTAGAGAGCGGACAGCCGACTCGCGTCCCGACCCTGGACCCTTTACCCAGGCTTCAACCGACTTCATGCCGGCTGCCATCGCCTCTTTAGCGACCTTATCTGCCGCCATCTGGGCCGCGAAGGGCGTGCTCTTACGGCTTCCCTTGAAACCGACGGCACCGGGCGTCGCCCAGCATATCACTTCGCCGTTGATGCTGGTGATCGTAATGTTCGTATTGTTGAAGGTCGCCTTGATGTGGGCGATCCCATGGGCATCGGCG
>Ga0114919_10001548_pt1 | contig 18381 bp, 15 predicted proteins | sample BlataG_FD_88682 | JGI IMG/M metagenome (GOLD analysis project Ga0114919, IMG submission 88682) | Deep subsurface microbial communities from Black Sea to uncover new lineages of life (NeLLi) - Black_00105 metaG | ecosystem: Environmental > Aquatic > Marine > Oceanic > Sediment | place: Atlantic... | reverse complement strand
GCCACCAAGGAATTTATCGACAGGTATAACAAGAAGCACGGATATATTCCGGACGATGTCGGCGCCCTGACCTGGGATGCAATACGCCTTGTTCAAAAAGCTATTGAATCTTACGGAACGATTACCGGTGATTTGAAAAAAGATCGCCAGGGAATTCGGGACGCATTTGCGAATATAAAGGAATTTGAGGGTATTACAGGTAATATGACCTTTACAGAGGAAGGCGATCCGAAAAAATGTGCCGTTATCGTCAGGATAAGCGATGCAGGTGAGTTCGAGTTCTACAAGTCTATCTGTCCTTAAGATAGGCATGAATAATTTATAAAGAAATATTGCAGGAGAGATCTCATATTGTGACCTGAGGTCCGTAAAGGCTTTTTAAAGTCTGAAGTATTATGTTTTATCAAAAGCGGGCCAGGGCGATAAACCCTGAGCCCGCTTTTTTGAAAGAACGAGAGGAAAGCAAGATGGTATATTTCTTTCAGAACCTGATCAACGCTTTGCAGTGGGGCAGTTTCTATGCCCTTATCGCCCTGGGATATTCCATGGTGTACAGCATTATGATGCTCTTTAATTTTGCACACGGCGATATTTTCATGGTCGGGGCATATATCGGTTTTGGTGTTGCAATGGGTCTGATGGCGCTGGCATCACTATGTTCTTTTGCTTTACCCGGATGGCTTGTGCTGGTACTGACCATTCTTCTTTCCATGTTTTTGACTTCTTTTCTGGGCATGTTCGTAGAACGTGTGGGATATCGTCCGTTGCGGGAGACGCCGCGCGCATCGGCAGCCATTACAGGTTTAATGATCGGTATTATTCTCGAAATGCTCATTTTGTGGGGTATCGGCACACAGCGTGTAGCCTTTCCTCCTTTGATCGAAACCGTAACCTATAATGTCAACGGTGTATTCATCACCAACAAAAAAATTATGATTGTAGCTGTTTCGCTTTCGTTTATGCTGGCTTTGCATCTGTTTATCAAAAGAACCCGCTGGGGGATGGCCATGCGCGCCATGGCTTTCGATTTTGTGGTCGTGCCCTTGATGGGTGTATCGATCAACCGTATTGCAGCCATGACATTTGCGATAGGGTCAGCTCTGGCCGCGGTGGCAGGTATTCTTTTCGGAGTTGCCTATCCGGTACTCGATCCGTACATGGGAATTATATTTGGCTGGAAGGCCTTTGTGGCAGCGATTCTGGGCGGAAGAGGTTCGATTATGGGGGCTACACTGGCAGGATTTTTACTCGGGTTTATTGAAATCTTCGTGGCGATGATCTTTCCATCTACCTTACGGGATATAATCGCTTATTCAATTGTACTACTCATTCTGACTTTCAGACCATACGGTTTCTTTGGCGAGCCATACAGTGCCAAGTTGAGATTGTAGTAGCGTACAAGCAGGCTATGAGCTGTCAGCTATCAGCAGCTAATAAATTATGAAGTAATTTATTCAATTGGTTGTTTTTTATTGAAAGGGATTTAAATGGAAGGGATAAGTAGCGAATTATCAACACCTGACACAGGATTAAAGAGCAAAATCATAGAGATATTTTCCAGGGTACCGATTCTGGGGTGGCTTTTCGGCACACTGGTTGCGGTTATTCTGGAACAAAATGTGGGAACACCTCTGGCATGGGCTTTGGGTTTGCCAAAAATCCCGGCGCTTTTTGGCTTTTTAATCATGCTTAAAAAACCGATGCTTATTCCCAGCAGCATGCTTTATGTTTTGTTGATATTTATCTTGCCCATCGGTATTATTGCGCGGTTGAGCCTTGGACCGGCCAACCGGCTGGCAGAAAGACTGATCAATTTATCAATGTCAGGATCCGTGCTTGTCCACCTGGTTTTGCTTTACGCAATTTTCCATATCTGGTCAGGAATGAGCGACTACCGGTTAATCACGCTCAAATTTACCCTGATTGCTATTATGGTAACCGTAAGCCTGAACGTGATAAACGGTTACATGGGGGAGTTCTCATGTTCGCATCCAGGATTTATGGCTCTGGGAGCGTATACTGCTTCGGTTTTTTCCGTATCCATTTTTGTTAACGACAGCATGTTTGGCCAAGCGCTTATGCCCTCTTTTTTAGGTCCGTTCCTGTTTCCCATCGGACTCATTCTTGGTGGTTGCGTAGCTGCCGTTGGTGCATTGATCGTTGCAATTCCTTCTTTCAGAACACGGGGAGATTACCTTGCAATTATCTCCCTTGCGTTTATGTTTATTGTTAAAAGTCTGATTGAAAACCTGGAATTTGTAGGTGGACCGCGCGGACTTAGCAGCCAACCGGACTGGGCAAATCTGCCTACGGTTTTTGTTTGGACCGTTGTCTGTATCTGGGTAATCAACAACTTTGTCCGTTCCACCCTTGGCAAGGCGCTTAACGCCATCCGGGATGAAGAAACGGCTGCAAATGCAATGACCGTCAATACCAAGCGTACAAAGGTTGTGGCCTACATGTTTGCCGCCTTTTGGGCTGGCGTGGCAGGCGGATTGTTTGCCCATGTACTGGGCTATGTGAATCCGGCAACGTTTAGCATTCAGAAACTGGCCGAGGTTTTGGCAATGGTTTATTTCGGCGGCCTGAATTCGGTGTACGGGTCTATTGTGGGGGCCGTGAGCCTGAGCGTGCTCGGCGAAGCCCTGCGGCCTTTGGAACTTTTTAAATGGATTGCCATTCCGCTGCTTCTCATCCTGGTAATGATCTATCGTCCGACAGGACTGATCGCCTTTAAGGAGTTTAATGTGTTGAAGTTGATCCAGCCTAAAAAGAAAAAGAGAAAAGAGGTATAATATGTCATTGCTTCAGGTAGAGAAAATGACTCACTATTTCGGCGGACTGCGGGCTGTTCATAACTACGACCTTCAGATTGAGCCGGGCCAGATACGAGGACTCATCGGTCCCAACGGAGCAGGCAAGACGACTATTTTTAATCTGATAACCGGTATTCACAAGCCCACTGAAGGGTCCGTGCAACTGGGAAGTGAGAATCTTGTGGGACTAGAGCCCCACCAGATTGCTTCCGCAGGGCTCGGCCGAACTTTTCAGAACCTGCTGCTGTGGAGACATATGAACGTTCTCGAACATGTGATCATGTCCCAGTATTCGAAGATGACCTACGGGTTGGCAGGCGCTTTTTTTGGAACAGTGAAACGAAGGAGACAGGAAGCAGAGGCCGAGGACAAGGCATATGGCCTCTTGGAACTTGTCGGCATTAGCGACCTGGCGCTCGAGAATGTGCTTAACCTGCCTTACGGGGCTCAAAGAAGGGTTGAGATGGCCAGGGCGTTGGCCATGGATCCGAAAATCCTTTTTTTGGATGAGCCGACAGCCGGTATGAACCCGGAAGAATTGATTCAGATGATGGCTATCATTCGTCAGGTTCATAAAAAATTCGGACTGGCCATTTTTTTAATTGAACACCGGCTGAAAGTGGTCATGGAACTCTGCCAGGAAATTCAGACTCTGGTTTTCGGCGAGGTAATTGCCGAAGGTACGCCGAAAGAAATCCAGAACAACCCTAAAGTGATTGATGCCTATCTGGGCAAGGAGGCAATAGACTGATGTTGCTGTCAATGGAAAATTTGCAGGTATCCTACGATAAGATTAAAGCCCTCCACGGGATAAACTTTAAGATTGATGAAGGTGAGATCGTAACGATTATCGGGGCAAACGGTGCGGGGAAAAGCACGACACTACGGGCCATTTCCCGGATGGTGCCGGTGGAAGAAGGTACCAGCATGACCTTTCAGGATAAAGATATGCTAAAATATTCTGCTGATAAAGTGGTCAGCCAGTTGGGTATTTCCCATGTACCGGAGGGAAGACGACTGTTCGGCAATCTGACGGTTCTGGAAAACCTTCAGCTTGCGACCTTTGCCCGCAGAGATAAAGCAAATATTGCAAAAGACATTGAGCGAGTGTTCGCCATATTCTCTCGATTGGATGAACGCAAAATTCAAAAAGCCGGTACCCTGAGCGGGGGTGAGCAGCAAATGCTGGCCATTGGCAGGGCATTTATGAGCGGTAGAAAAATCATGCTTCTCGATGAGCCGTCCATGGGGCTGGCGCCTTTGCTTATGCGCGATGTTTTTGTTGCGTTAAAAGAGATCAATCAGGAAGGTACCACGATTTTGCTGGTTGAACAGAATGCACGGATGGCGCTGAAATTTGCCGGACGTGGTTATGTGTTGGAGAGCGGCAATATTGTGCTGGAAGGACCTTCTGACGAACTGCTCGAAAATCCGGAGGTTAAGAAAGCTTATCTGGGCGGATGAAAGCAGAATTGATTATTGTTGATTGACGATTGATTATTTAAGGAAGTCGCTTCGATCCGGCGGTTTACAAATTGTCAGAATACCTTATTTAAAATTCGACGTTTTTTATTCCTTCCCCTTCTGCCTCTGTGCCTTCTGCCTTTTTGGAATTATTGCCTTTAGAACTTGTGATTTTCATTTTCTTTAAAACTCGGACTTTTCGTTTAGACACTAATTTACTTTTTATCCTTCTTTTCCAGCATTTCACCGGGGTCTTCCATTATACTTTTCACTTGTGAACCGGACAAAATAAAAGGATAGCTGTTTTCCGAGGATATGGCTGGGTAGTTTTCATTATCCTTATTCAATTTTTCAAATATAGACAGTTTATATTCCTTACTGCCTTTAAGAAGCAAGGTATATACAGGATTTAGTAATTCGTCTTTACTTTGGCCGGATAAATATTTTTCACAATTCAAGTCTGACAGGGTGGTGAGAAGACGATTAATTTTAGAACTGTCGGCCTTTTTACCTGCGGCATTTTCCCAGAATATTTTCAAAGGTTTACTTTTAGGACTTGCCGTGTCTGACTTTTCAGAACTTTTGGCTTCCTTTGTTGGTTGTATCAAGCTGAAAACCATCTTCTGCTTGCCGTTTGAAATATGTATTTTTCCGATCTCATTTATTTTAAATGCAAGTACTGATTTATCTCTCAGATCGTCCACAGTTTTATCAAACTTATCCCTAAAACTGCCACGTGCATGAAAAACCCGCTCGTCACCGGCGATTTTTACAAAAGTGTGGCGAAAAGACGATGCTGCTTTACCGATATCAAACTCAAGCTTAACCTTATCTTTATCAAACGCTTTAACAGTTATTTTCTTATCATCATCAAGATTATAACGATTATAGCTTTTTGATTCAGACACAAGGGCTGTAAGTGTAAGTTTCCCCATGACATCGAGCATGTTTTTGACTTTTAATGTATCTGCCGGATATTTTTTGGACCCAATTGTCCATCTGTCACCTTCTTTGCTAAGGACAATGGGTGTGCTGTTTTTAGTAATTTCTATTTTCGTAATATCTGAATTTGAGATTTCCGGCACATCCGGCAGATGATAAAGGGTCCTGTCAGTTCTACGCTGGCTGAGATAAAGTAACAGAGCAGCAATTATGACAGCAAGAATGATATATTCCTTTTTAATCTTCATAGAATGTCCTTATTTTTGAAACATCATCAGGATACGTTTTTTTCTGGAATGCCGTCTAAGTAATATAAAAAGTCCGAAGATAACGACAAGTATTGGCATACCGACAATATTAAATGATTTTATAAAAGTTTTCGTTCCTGCCTCTGATTCCTGCAAGGGATTAAAACGCTGTTCTTTGCTGCGCATAACAGCGATTTCTTCCCGATTGTTTAAATAGTCTAATGCATTCATAACAAAAACAGCGTTGGAACTTCTTCCTTCTTGATCCAGCACATTATCCGTAAGCATATCGGAAGATGAGATGATAAAGATCTTTGCCTGCTTGCCTCTTGAAATAAATTCACCTTCACTATCTATTTTGGGAGAATCGATGCCGGGTTTTTTTTCTATTTGGGTTTTTTGATCCTTTTCGTTTGCTTTGTCCTTGGATATATTTTCAGGGGGTTTATTTCCAGGCGCTTTTTTTTCAGGTATAGGTTTGCCTGAAAAATAGCTGGGAAATTGGCCTTCAAGAATATATGCCAGAGGCAGACTTTTCTTTTCATCTGCCGGTGGAGGAGAAATGAACATGGGATTTAAATTAATCTGTCCACTCATTTCCCATGACTTTTCAGATGAAGAAAACAACCTGTGTGCTGTAAGACCATTTTTTTCTATACGTTCCTTGTCGATTTCAAGAGGGGATATTTTTATGGCAATCAGCCGTTTTATGTTTTTCATGAAGTTGATGTCTTTATTGATAAATTTATTTTTAATAAATGGCGCAAAATAGATGAGCCTTTGACCGCCGCCGAGTTGTTGGGGCAGTTCCTGCTTGTAGCAATTTTCATCCATGACATAGGATTTTTTAATGCTGATTCCGTAGTGCTTAAGCAGTTTTTCCAGACCGGTATTGATGGGAAGATACACAGGTCCTTGGCCGAAAGACATACCCTGCTGACCGCCGGGCATAACTTCTTTGAAGGAATCAATGAACAAAGCAAGATTTTTCCCGTGCATTAAAAACTGGTCGATTTCAAAGAGTTCGTATTCGCTAAAAGCTTCAGTTGGCCGGGCGATAATCAAAGTGTCAAGGCTTTCAGGAATATTATTTTCCTTAAGGTTGACAGGTTTTATAGCGTAGTTTTGTTCAGTAAGCACCTTGAAATTGTTAAGGTTACTTTGCTCGCGCTGTCTTGCAGGATCATCAGGTGAAACGCCCTGGATATTAAGCGTTCCGTGACCTGCAAGGTAACCTATTTCTTCGTTGATATCGATAAGAGATTCGATATGATCGCTGATGATTTCTTGCAGTTCGTTTATACCAACTATTTCGTACCGTGTTCCTATAATAGGCAGCCTGAGAATATTTAGAAGCGGAATTGTTACAGCTTTATCTTTATAGACCATCAGAAGACCAATGGCGCCGCTGCCCGCCTTGATATTTCCGTTTGCAAAATCAGGCCATTTTAAGTTCATGATATTATATTTATTTATAATTTCCTCAAGATCCGGATCTTTTGTAGGATCAAGGTATTGAAACTCCAACTTTCCATAGCTCTTTTCGTTAATATTTTGAACAGTTTCTTCTATTGTTTTTGAAAGTCCGGAAAGATTGTTTAGTTTCATGTACGGAGCAACGATTTTCAGGGAAGATGAGAGAATAAGATTAATTTTTATTTTTTCCTGCAGGCCTAAAAGGGCACTGATTTTATTGTTCAGCTTTTTAATCGCAGTCGTCAATTTGTATTCGAGCCCGTCAATGGATGTTATGGTTGGGATTTTTTCAATAAGATCGCCGTGAATCAGTACAATGCCCATATATGCTTTCTGGAACTTGATTTCATCTTTTTCTACGAGCTGAATTTGAACAGGACGAATTCCATAGTTTTCTGCCAGCTCCCTATTTTCCTTTGTTTCCTGTTTAATGTCTCCTTCATCGGGATTTACATCATAAAAAGTGTAGTTAAAATATTTATTTGCAAATATGGAGTATTCTTCAAGAAGGTCGTGCAAATACTGTTCAGTATTATTATTGGGCGCAGGGAGGTTTTTTGTGAAAAAAACCTTGATTGTGAGCGGTTCCGAGAGAGTGGAAACCACTTGCCGGCTGGCTTTGGAGATGGAATAGGTTCCGTTTTCCGTGAGATCGAGCCTGAAAAATAGAGTGGTTCCGGCTAAGTTTATAAGAACAATGACAATAAGATAGATGAAAAATTTAAGAAAAATTTTCGATCTTTTATTCACAACCATTATATGCTCCTTAATTTTTTTCCTGCAAAACAAGGTGTGTGCCGTAAAGGCCGATAAAGCTTATACTCAGAAAATAGAGAATATCCCTCGAGTCGATAATACCCTTTGAAATATTTTGAAAATGATGATCTGCGCCCAGATATTGAAAAAACACCAGTGAAAAGCGGGGGAGGAAAAAGAGCATTTTATCAATCAGGACAAGGCCAAAGCAGATAGCCATCCCTGTAATGAAAGCAATAATCTGGTTTCTGGTCATAGACGAAGAAAGAAGACCTATTGCGGAGAAAGCGGCGCCAAGCAGGATTGCTCCTATGTAGCCGCCTGCAACCGGGCCCCAATCCAGCTGCCCAAGGAATCCAACAGTGAGAGGGTAGGCAAGAGTCGGTATCAACATGGCAGTAATGAAGGCGACTGAGGCCAGAAATTTTCCTAAAACCACGTCAAGAAATGTGACCGGCATGGTAAGCAAAGTTTCATATGATCCGACATTGAACTCTTCGGAAAATAGCCGCATGGTAACTGCCGGAACTACAAACGAAAAGATAATTGGAAGAAGTGAAAAGAAATTACGAAGACTTGCCTGGTTATAAAGAAAGAATGTTGTAAAAAAGAACCATCCCGTAACAAGAAGAAAAAACGATATAACGATATAGGCAATTGGGGATACAAAATAGGTTCGAAATTCTCTTTTAAAAATAAAAAAGGCCTGCCGCATATTAATTCTCCCTTGTGAGCTGCCGGAAAATATTTTCCAGGGTTTGGGTTTCCTGATGCATCTCTATAAGTATCCAGTCTGTTTGTTTGATCTTTTTATATATGTCGCCTCTGATGTCGGCAGAAGAAATGCAGGTCAGTTTAAGTTTTAAAATGCCATTATCATCGCTGACCTGCACTATGTCCAAAATTCCGCTAATGGAAATGAGCTGTTGTTTGACGGATTCAAATTCAGCATTTTGAAGGGAAATGTTTATAAGATTATTTCCACTTGCCGATTGTTTTAAAGCCTGGGTGCTGTCGTTCGCTACGATTTTTCCATTGTTGATGATAACAATACGGTCACAAGTCGCTTCGGCTTCACTTAGAATGTGTGTGGATAAAATGACGGTTTTTTCTTGGCCGATCTGCTTAATGATGTCACGAATTTCTATAATTTGATTGGGATCAAGGCCCGAAGTTGGTTCGTCCAAAACCAGTATTTCCGGATCATCCATCATGGCATGGGCCAGACCCACACGTTGTTTAAAGCCTTTTGAAAGATCGTTGATGGTTTTGTGCATCACTTCCCTGATGCCGCAAAGGCCGGCTAAATGGCGAATCCGCGAAATTTTGTTGGAACTGTCTATTCCCCGAAGATTAGCAACGTAATCCAGATAATCATAAACCAGCATGTCATGATAAAGGGGTGCGGACTCAGGAAGATAACCAAGAAGTTTCTTGATTTGAAGAGAATCTTCATCAATGCTGTAATCTTTGACCCTTATGCTTCCGGAAGTAGGTCGCAAAAAGCCGGTAAGTATCTGCAAAGTTGTAGTTTTACCGGCGCCATTGGGGCCAAGCAGCCCCATGATTTCACCCTTTGAGATATCAAAGCTGATCTGATCCACAGCACAGAGATCGTTATAATATTTTGTCAGGCTTTCAACATGGATCATATCTTTCTCCTTTGCAAATTTTCAATCTGCTATAGTCTTTTTAAGATTCGGGATTGTTTCGGGCTTGTCGCGAAGCATGTAGCGACTGTCTCCATTGCGGGCGGTAACGTTCTCATAAACGCCGTCGTCTCGTTTCACCAGCTTGGTAAAACCAAGATCACGCAGTTCACTGTTGCTTTTTGTTGTGCTGATATTTCCAAGAGACATGATTTTTAGTATCGGTCCGTTGCATTCAGGGCATTTGCTTAACGGTTTATCATTAATGGATTGTTTTATTTCAAAAACCTTACCCATATTACAGGGTTTTTCTATATGTTCATATTCATATATCGGCATACCGGTGTCTCTTTTTTTGATTTCATCGAAAAAATCTAATCATAAAATCTTTGCTGTCAAGATAGAGTAAGTAGCAAAAAACCGAGTTCATCGATTAGGATAGTTAGGCAAAAAGTGATATTTCACCGCTGAGATCGTAGAAAACAAAGAGTATATGTTGTTTTATTAATCAGTTATCTTCTTGAGTACTGTGTTCTCCTTGGTAAATCCAATTTTTGACGAAATTAAAGCCTTTTGGTATACTTGACATGTAATTTTAAAAATGCGTTTACACTACCTGCCTTCATGAATCAACTTGAAATTTAATATTTTCTTTGTTATGGAATTCCTTCTTGAGATATTTTTAGATGAATACGATTTTTATGGGTTTTTAATTTTGATGGTAAGGAGTCTTTATGACAAGAGTCGGTGTTGTTGGTGCCACAGGATATGCAGGTGCTGAGCTGGTCAGGATCCTATCCGGGCATCCGGATGTAGAACTTACAATTATAACCTCCCGGCAACATTCAGGAGAGATGTTTGACAGTATTTATCCGTCAATGGCAGGTAGTGTTAATCTGGCATGTGAAGAATTTGCAGCAGATCATATTTGTGAAAAGGCGGATGTCATATTCATGGCTCTTCCGCACAAACTTCCCATGGAACTTGTACCCGGACTTATTAAGCAGGGTAAAAAAGTGATAGACCTTTCTGCCGATTTCAGGTTTCATGATGCGGCAAAATATGAGGCTTATTACCAGCAACACACCGCAAAGGACCTACTTGAACAGTCTGTTTACGGGCTTAGTGAAATATATCATGGAAAGATCAAAAATGCAGATCTAATAGGTAACCCTGGATGTTATCCTACAAGTGTTCTATTGCCGCTTATACCCATGCTGAAAAGCAAACTTATAGATTTTAATTCCATAATTGCGGACTCAAAATCCGGAGTCAGCGGTGCAGGCAGATCAGTTTCTTTAACAACACATTTTTGTGAGGCGAATGAATCATTCAAGGCTTACAAAGTTGCAGAGCATAGGCATAACCCGGAGATGGAAGAGATACTTAGCCTTGAATCGGGACAGGATGTGAATATAACCTTTGTCCCCCATCTTGTTCCAATGACCCGTGGAATGTTGACAACGATATATGCAGATCTTCTGCAAGGTGTCAGCTCTGACGATGTAAAAAATTGTTTTTCTTCCTTTTATTCCGGCAGCCCTTTTATAAGAGTCTGTCCGGAAGGAAAGTTTCCTGATACATTGCATGTCCGTGGGACTAATTACTGTGATATTGGATTTAAGCTTGATTTGCGTAATAATCGCGTAATATTGATATCGGTGATTGACAACCTTGTAAAAGGTGCGGCAGGGCAAGCTGTTCAAAATATGAATATAATGCTCGGACTTGATGAAACAAAAGGACTTATGAATGTTCCTTTTGCTGTTTAACAAACAGCGAGTCTTCTTGACACGAGGAATTTAATGAACTAAAAAAGTTACTATTTTGAAAAGGTTTCGGTGCAATGGGAAATTGCCCGTAGTTATATAACATTTTAATGAAAGGAGACTAAAGATGTCAGCAACGTTGATCAAAGGAACAGAAATAAGAGAGGAAATTCTTGAAGAAATTACTGCAGAGGTGGCCGAAATCAAAGAAAAACATGGAGTGGTACCCGGCCTGGTGACTATCCTGGTAGGTGAAAATCCTGCGTCAATTTCATATGTAACCTTGAAGATTAAAACTGCACACCGGGTTGGCTTTACTGAGGTTCAGGACAGTCAGCCGATTGATATTTCCGAAAAAGATCTTCTGGCACTTATTGACAAGTACAATAATGATGACAGCATTAACGGAATTCTTGTTCAGCTTCCACTTCCTAAACAAATTGATGAAAAGAAGATTTTAAATGCAATCGATCCTGACAAGGATGTGGATGGATTTCATCCGGTAAATGTAGGACGGCTCATGATCGGCGGCGATGAAGTAAAATTTCCGCCATGCACCCCTGCCGGAATCCAGGAGATGATCGTGCGGGCAGGTGTAGAGACCAGTGGAGCTGAAGTAGTAGTTGTAGGTCGATCAAATATCGTAGGAAAGCCGATAGCAAACATGATGCTCCAGAAGGGACCTGGTGCAAATTCAACGGTGACTATCGTGCATACCCGCACAAAAGACCTGGAAGGGCACTGCAAGCGGGCGGATATTCTTATCGTTGCCGCTGGTGTTCCGGGACTTGTAAAGCCTGAGTGGATTAAACCGGGTGCATGTGTAATTGATGTTGGCGTAAACCGGGTTGGTGAAAAGATCAGCGAGAAAACAGGCAAAAAAATCGCGATTTTAAAAGGCGATGTTGATTTTGACGAAGCAAAGGAGATTGCAGGATGGATTACGCCGGTTCCGGGCGGCGTGGGTCCAATGACTATTACCATGCTTATGAAAAATACCCTGAAGTCGCTTAAATTCAAGCTGGGCATGCTCTAAACAGGATAATCAGCAAAAATAGGTGTAACCACGATATACAGAAGTTTATTTCGATTTGACAAATACATCTTGTGATCGAAAGGCTTTTGTCTAAAAATATTAATTGAGCTATTGCTTAAATAAATCTGTTTTTCGTGGAAAAAACTTTATGCCTGCAGTCAGCAAGGCAAGGTTTTTCCCTTAAAAATTGGATATTTCACTTGACACACGATTTTCTTTATAATAGAATTCTAAATTATATAACTTGACAGATAGTCTCTCGAGGGCTAAATGACAAAATATGTTTGGGTGCAGGTACACCCAAGCTAGTTTTCTTGAAATAAAAAAATATTAAGCAAATACAATATTATGCCGATAGGTATAAAAAAGTTTGGCTTTTTTGCAAAGGTCTTTCAACACAAATGACTTTATAAGGAATCGACTTACAGGTTTAACATGATAATCAAATTACGAAATGCATAATAGCGCGTATTTTTTAGTTAAGTGTAACTCATTAAAAAGAAAGACTTATTAGAATATTTAAATTTTACAGGGTTAACTTATTATGCGAAAAAAAACATCCTTTTTTATTCTGAATAATTCAGGCTCTCCGGCAAAACAAATATCTGTTCCCACTTCACTTTTAAGGGTTTTTATATCCGCTTGCCTGATAATATTCGGCATCGTGATGTATGATTACTTAAAACTGAAAAAGACTTCGTCGATTACCGGAGACAACAGTACAAAGATTACCAGCCAACTGGGTGAGATTGAGAGTCAGCGAAAACAGATTCAGCAATTTGCAGAAGAGATTACTTCTTTAAAGTTAAAGCTGGTCGATCTTAATAATTTCGAGAATAAAATACGAATAATTGCAAATATTGAGAAAAAAAACCAACAGGAAAACCTTTTTGGTGTCGGCGGTTCAATACCTGAAGATATACTCGCGCAAATTCCGCTTTCGAAAAAACATAACAGCCTGATGAGAGAGATGCATGAACAGATTAACCAGCTTGATCTGGCTGCAGCCAATCAAAACAAAGGGTTTGAATCTCTTTTTAAATATATTAAAGAGCAACAGAATATTTTGGCTTCTACACCGGCCATACGACCGGCAACAGGATGGACAACATCCAGGTTCGGCTATCGGACATCACCATTTACCGGTCGGCGTGAGTTCCATAAAGGATTTGATATTGCAAACCGGAAAGGAACTCCCATAATTGCTACTGCAAATGGTACAGTCACATTTGCCGGTATAAAAGGATCATATGGAAATATGGTTGTAATAGACCACGGACATGGAATGGCTACCCACTATGCGCATACAGATATGGTTCTGGTAAAGTGTAACGATAAGGTTAAACGTGGGGATACTATTGCACTGATTGGGAATTCAGGGAGGAGTACAGGTAATCATGTCCATTATGAAGTTCATCTCAACGGAATTCCGATTAATCCTGAGAAATATATACTTAATTAATAAATTTATGCCTTAATAACAAAATACCTGCAATCGCTAAGAAACGCTACCTTTATAGACCTTTGCAGGATGGCTAAGTAAAAAGGCTCATATACAAGGCGTAGCGGTTTTTCAGGGACGAAACTATACGATATAGTATGTTGAGTTCCTGAAAAACCGCTATAACGCAGTAGATGAGCCTTTTTACTTAGCCATCAAGGGCTATTTCGTAATATTCCCCTTCTCATCAATCCTGATTTTGTTTTCAGGGAAATCGGTTTGACTTAATGATCGTATCAAAGTCGATGCCCGGCTATTTTTATCCGGAACGGGGTATCCAGGGTATATTTGTTTAAAAGAGTATATCTTTCCTCTTATAAAATTTCCATTTTTATCTAAAACAACCTCTAAAACAGGTGCGATTCCTTTTTCTTTTTTTATTGAGATAATACCGTATGTGCAAAAGTTGCCAAGAGAATATGCGATAAGTTTGCCCTTATAAAATTCCATGGCTCTTGGTACATGAGGGCCATGTCCAATTACAAGATCGGCACCGTTGTCGATTGCCATGTGAGAAAAACGAATAACGTTTCCTCTGGGTTCTCTTCCAAGATATTCCTCTTGATTTTTTGTATGCAGAGCCTTAATCCCTTCTGTTCCGCCGTGAAAAGAAACAATAAAAACATCAAATTCTTTAGAAATTTCGTTGATGAAGCCTTTTGCATCGTTGATATTTAAAAGATTATATCCATTGTCATTTGTAGAGAATGCAATGAGACCGACACGGGTACCGTTAATTGAGATTTTTCCTATATCGCCCTTTGGACCGGAGTGTTTAATTTTTACTGAATCGAGGGCTTTCATGGTACTTTGTGCACCATCTATACCAAAATCCCAGGCATGGTTGTTAGCGATACTCATCATATTAAAATGGGCTTTTGCAAGATTGGCTGCAAACTTAACAGGACATTTAAAAGCCCAGATATTAGAAGCATTGATATCTTTTGCGCATTTACCACCATCAATAAGGACCTGTTCCAGATTTCCAAAAACAAGGTCTCCTTTTACAAGAAGGTTTTCAACATGAATGAACAAATTCTTTCCGTTGTCCGGTGGCAGTATTTTGTACCTGTCAGGGAAATCGGTTCCCATCATAATATCGCCGACAGCGATGACTGAAATTTCTTCTTTTGATTTTGACAAAACCGAATTTGAGGTTATTAATATAAGAAAGACAATAAAAGATATTATTTTAATCATATCAGTTTTCAAATTGCTCCTTTATTTTAACTGGCTAACGTGTTACATTCATTTGCTTATTGTACGAAATAGTAGTTATATTATAATTGATGGTCTCGTAAAAAGTCAATAAATGTATTTTATGCCATTCCTGCGAACCCCGGATTGTGGTCCGGAGCAGGCATAAAAAACCTGTATTATCAGGTAGCTAAAAAGGTTTCTACTATGAACTTCGGCTATTACCGGAGTGATGACCATTTATGAGTTCATCAAAATTAATATTCGATTTTTGCAAGTAGTTTTCCAGGAGGAATATATATAAATGATAACGGGTTTATTAACAAAGGTCTTTGGCAGCAAAAACGATCGGGAACTAAAAAAGCTTCTACCCACCATTGAAAGTATTAACGTATTTGAACCGGAAATTCATGCATTGAGCGACGAACAGTTGAGAGCTCAGACCGTCTTATTCAGACAGCGCCTTGAAAAGGGCGAATCTCTTGATGACATTCTTCCTGAAGCTTTTGCAACGGTGAGAGAAGCTTCAGTGCGGGTACTCAAAATGCGGCATTTTGACGTGCAGCTTATTGGCGGAATTGTCCTTCATCAAGGCAAGATTGCTGAAATGAAAACAGGTGAGGGAAAGACACTGGCTGCCACTCTTCCTGCTTATCTGAACGCGCTTTCCGGTAAAGGTGTTCACATTATTACGGTAAATGATTACCTGGCCAGGCGTGATACAGAGTGGATGGGTCATATATATAAATTTCTGGGTCTTTCAGTCGGCAGCATTCTGCACGGTCTTGACGATGAAGAACGCAAGGTAGCATATGGTGCTGACATTACGTATGGAACGAATAATGAATTCGGGTTTGATTACCTTCGTGACAATATGAAATATGACATAGAGTCGGTTGTACAGGGTGAACTAAATTTTGCCATTGTTGATGAGGTTGACAGTATTCTGGTTGATGAAGCAAGAACACCACTTATCATTTCCGGTCCTGCCGAAAAATCGACAGATCTATACTATCAGGTAAACGGCATCATTCCAAGCCTTGTTAAGGATAGGGATTTTACAATTGATGAAAAAGCCAGGGCAGCCGTATTGACCGAAGACGGCGTTGCACGGGCCGAGAATATCCTGAAAGTTGATAATCTGTACGATTCTAAATACATAGAGTTGCTTCACCATATCAACCAGGCATTAAAAGCGCATACGCTTTTTAAACGGGATGTCGATTATATTGTTAAAAATGGAGAAGTAATTATTGTAGATGAGTTTACAGGCCGCTTGATGCCAGGACGGCGTTACAGTGATGGTTTGCACCAGGCCCTCGAAGCAAAAGAGAACGTAAGAATAGAAAACGAAAACCAAACCCTTGCAACTGTCACCTTCCAGAATTATTTCAGAATGTATAATAAACTTGCCGGCATGACCGGAACGGCAGATACGGAAGCAACTGAGTTCAAAAAGATTTACGACCTGGATGTGTCCATTATTCCCACAAACATGCCTATGATCCGGAACGATTTCCCGGATGCTATATACAAAACCAGAAGGGAAAAATTTAATGCAGTCATGGATGAAATCGAACAGTTGCACCAAAAGGGGCAGCCGGTTCTGGTTGGTACAATCTCGATTGATGTTTCAGAAGATCTAAGTAAAAAGCTGAAAAAACGTGGAATAAAGCATACCGTCCTCAATGCAAAAAACCATGAAAAAGAAGCCGAAATTATTGCCATGGCCGGTCAGAAAGGGGGTGTGACGATTTCAACTAACATGGCAGGGCGTGGAACAGACATCGTGCTCGGAGAAGGTGTGACAGATTTAGACGGCCTGCGAATCATCGGAACAGAAAGGCATGAGAGTCGCCGCATAGATAACCAGCTCAGGGGACGTTCTGGAAGGCAGGGGGATCCAGGCTCATCGAGGTTTTACCTTGCCCTTGAGGATGATCTTCTCCGGATATTCGGTGGGGAACGGATTACCGGCATAATGGAGAAACTGGGCATGGAAGAAGGGGAGCCCATCGAACATAACCTGATAAGCAGGGCGATTGAAAATGCTCAGGCAAAGGTCGAAGGACACAATTTTGACATCAGGAAACAGCTCATTGAGTATGATGATGTAATGAACCAGCAGCGTGAAGTGATCTACAAACAGCGGCGCGAAGCCCTTATGGGGAAAAGTCTGAAATCGTCCATAGAAGATATGATCAGCGAAAAGGCGGAAGTAATAGCTGATATGTTTGCAGATGAAAAAGCTCTTCCCGAAGATTGGGACATGAAGGGATTAAACGAAGCTGTTTACAAGCAGTTTAACTTCAGGTTGAATTCTTTTGATGAAGATACACTTGACGGACTGAATAGAGATGGGCTTGGTCAGCTTATTTATGAATCCGCCCTTGAGATATATAACCAAAGAGAAGCAGTAATCGGGGAAGAAGACTTCAGGCAGCTTGAACGCGTGGTCATGTTGCAAACCGTAGATAACCTGTGGAAAGATCATCTTCTGTCAATGGATTACTTGAAAGAAGGTATCGGCCTCAGGGGCTATGCCCAGCAGAACCCCCTTCTTATTTATAAAAAAGAGGGTTTTGAATTGTTTCAGGAAATGATTTCCAGGGTAAAAGAGGAAACCCTGGGGGTACTTTTCAGAATTCAGATAGCCGAATCCGAAAGGATAGATGATATAAGAAAGCCCAAGGAACAGAATCTTACATTTTCCAGCGGAGATGCACCTGCAAGGAAAAAGCCGGTCAAACGGGTTGAGAAAAAAATTGGTCGAAACGCCCTTTGTCCATGCGGAAGCGGAAAAAAATATAAAAAATGCTGCGGAAGATAGGTTTTTGTTGGAAATAAATAGATGAGCGACTATAATCCTGAGACTAAAGGGGATGTAATCATAGAAACACGGGAGGATGTGACCGAACCTTCCATGTACAGGGTGCTTCTCCTTAATGATGACTATACAACCATGGAGTTTGTAGTAGAAATTCTGATGCTGGTATTTAGCAAATCGGTTGAGGAGGCGACACGGATTATGCTTAATGTACACAGGATTGGGGTGGGGCTTTGTGGTGTTTATACATACGAAGTTGCAGAAACCAAAGTGGGCACTGTGGATGCTCTTGCTAAAAAAAGAGGTTTTCCACTTAAATGCAGCATGGAGAAAGAATAGATCATGATTAGTAAAGAATTAAGTGTAACTTTAGGGTTGGCGGTCAGGGAAGCAAAAAAAAGACGTCATGAATATGTTTGCATAGAACATATTCTTTTTGCTGTACTCTATGACAGTACAGGTATTGAGATAATCGAAAGCTGCGGTGGAAATATTGAAAACCTGGCAAATGCTCTTGAAAAGTTTTTCGATGATAATCTGGAGACTGTTCCGGAAGGAAGTGAATATGTGCTTCAGCAGACTATAGCCTTTCAAAGAGTCATTCAAAGGGCTGTTAATCATGTTCGTTCCGCTGAGAAGCAAGAGGTTGAAGTAAGTGATGTACTGGCGTCAATTTTCCAGGAAAAGGATTCTCATTCCG